>ERZ857480.51420-NODE-79498-length-13152-cov-4.9939_pt1 | contig 13152 bp, 12 predicted proteins | sample MGYA00519767_ERZ857480 | MGnify/ENA primary metagenome ERZ857480 (study PRJEB31778, sample SAMEA3449210) | human gut metagenome | biome: human gut; feature: human-associated habitat; material: faeces | place: United Kingdom | collected 2010/2012 ...
AAATTTTTATATTAAATAGTAAAACAATACTCTTAAATATTAATAAAGATATCTAAAAAATAGACAATCATTTTAAATGCATCTGATATAATTAGTTCAATAAATAAAAAACTCTTTTTATATAAATATTTATCATCATATTTATATTTATGTTAAAATAGTTAAAAGGGGGAATATGAATGCATACTTTTTATGTATCTAGCTTTGGTAAAAATACCAATAAAGGAATATATATTGTACACTTTGACGAAACTAGTGATGAACTTTCAATTATACAACATATAGTTACTAAAGATTATCCATCATATATGGTTATCAAAGATAATAACTTATATATTACTTACAAAAATGCTAATCGTTCTAGTGATGGCGGTGGTTTGGGAAGTTTTGCGATATATAAAGATGAATTAATCATTAATAATAATTTTGCATCTAACGGGCGCTCATATACACATTTATACATTAGTGATAACTCGCGTTATCTTTTTGCCGCAAACTATCAGGTTGGTTCTACGGCTTCATATTTATTAGAAAACGGGCATATTAAAGAAAAGATTGGTGCAATTCATCATATTGGATTAGGACCTGATTTACTTAAAAGACAGACCGGGCCTCATTGTCATTATGTTGGAATTAGTCCTGATAAAGAGTTTGTTTATGCTGTTGATTTAGGAGCAGATAAAGTAATTATGTACAAATATCACGATGGTAAATTAGAAGAAGATAGTAATCATAATTTAAATGTCGTTCCAGGTTCAGGTCCACGACAAATGATTTTCTCTAACGATGGTCGCTTTGCTTATTTATTAAATGAAATTTCTAATAATATTATGGTGTTTAAATATACTGATAAATATCTTAATTTAATTCAAGTATTACATACTACACCTCGTCATTTTCATGGCTTTTCTAGCGCTAGTGCAATTCGTCTAAGCAAATCCGGTAAACATTTATTCGTTTCTAATCGCGGTCATGATAGTATTGCTTTATATCGTGTAAACCAAGAAACTGGAAAAATCACTTTGTTATACATGGTTCATACTGGTAAAACACCTAGAGATTTTAATTTCATTAGTTCTAAATATTTGATTGTTGGAGCACAAGATGATGATGAAATTGAATTATTTAAATTTAATGAGGAAAAAGAAGAATTAATACGAACTGCAATTACTTTAGTTATTCCTTCACCAGTATGCATTGCTGTTAAAGAGAAAAAAGAAAAATGAGGTATAAAATAAAGGGAGATACTCTCCCTATTATTATTTATCATGTAAATAAAGGTAAATCTATTATTTGTGATAGTGCCGCAATAAATTGAATTGAACCAGTTATGGAAATGAAAACTTCCAGTGGTGATACTAATTTATTAGTATTTTTTAATAAAATATTTGCAAAAATTATTTCAAAAAGTATACTATATATATGTATTTTAGTTATATATAATTATACATGGAGGCTTTCTATGATTAATAAGACATCAAGTATTGAATTTAAAAAATATGGATCAACCTATGAAGAACATATGTCAGTTAAAGATAATAATTTAATATGTAGAAAATTAAATACATCTGGGAGAATTATTAGTCACATGTATTGTTTTTCTTGCCCGGTATATATTGAATTAACAGAAGGAATTGCTTCAATTTTAATTGGTAATAGTCTAGAACCGGATAAATTAGAAACTTTTGCAATTCATCACTATTTAAAAATTGATGCAAATAAATATTTTAATATTATTCCACTATCTCAAGAAATTGAAAGTTATTTAATAACTCCCGCAAATTATAATCTAAGAACTGAATTTTTAAATCCACCATATGTTTATAAACCAATTGTTTCCAAACTACAAATCGAAGAAATTCTAGGTTATTATTATGTAATTAAAAGTCCTAATTATCGTTTTAAAGGAGAAGCTCATAAACATTATGAATTAACATATGTTGATCACGGTAGTCTGGACACAACTGTAGAAGGAACAACGTATACTTTAAATAGTTATGATTTAATGTTATATGGGCCAAATCAATTTCATACTCAACAAATTACTAAAAATAAATCTTGTTCATATTTAACAGTAATATTTAATATGGATATTATTGATGATGATGCTATTTTAAATCGCATATTTCATTGTGATAATGAGCTGCATAACATTTTTAATAAATTTGTCAAAGCAAGTTCAAATTCATTGCCTTATTCAAAAACATTAATGCTTTGTTATTTACAAGAAATTATTATTTTACTCACACAATATGATTCATCGGGCGAAACAAAGCATATATCAACAGGTCCTATGCAACATTTTCAAGATGGCCTATTGCAAGAAATTCTAGATTATATGAATTCAATGATTACAGAACCTTTAACGATTGAAGAAATATGTCATAAATTTTCAATTTCACGTTCTTCTTTACAAACATTATTTAGAAATAACTTAGAAATTTCTCCAAAAAATTATATGGTTCAAATAAAATTAAAAAAGAGTAAAGAGCTTATTCGCGAAAACAAATATACAATTAGTGAAATTGCTTTTATGCTAGGATTTAGTTCAATTCATTATTTTTCTAGAACATTTAAACAACATTTTAATCTTACTCCTAGTGAATATGCAAAAAAATTATATAAATAGAATCACTTTTTAAAGAGGGAGTTATCTTTTTTCTTTTATAATTACATTCATCTTACTTTATAAATTCCATTAATTATTTTTTGTAATAAAAATATTAGTTAAAATTAAATAAGCAATAAGAATTAAAATCTTTCTTCCCTTTCACAACACCGTGCATAGAGTTCCCTACACGGCATTTCATAAGTTTATAAAATTGTAATAGTCTAGCGCACTTATAAATCCATATCTTTTCAATCTTTCATTTGTAAGTGTTCTAGAGAGTATGAAGCTATTGGCTATGTGCCAATAGCTTTTTCTTGTGTTTGCCAATTCCCATGCCTTTCTTTTGTTGATACCTAACTTTTGTAAATTTCTATATTACGTTCTAACCAATTTCCATCTTTTCCAATATATCATTCGTATCCTTCTTCTCATTCACGAGTTTACTTCTTTTAAATATTTTCTCATGTTGGTTATCCTATAATAATTTACCCATCCTGTAATATATTCTTTTAATTCTTTGGCTAATTCCTTACTTGATATTGAACATTTCTTTTTGGTTAAAACCCATAACCATTATCACTGAATTAGAGTTCAAATATTAATGTTAGCATTTACTATTGTCTGTTGAATTACCTTATTCGTCACCGTTCTTTAGGAACACCGCCGATTTCTTCGAATGCCTGAGCTAAAAATATTAATAAATTATCAGTTGTAGGCTTTAATATTAACTGTCTGTAATTGTATCTCAACCAGAATCAGTTTCAAAACATTCGATAAAAGAACTGGTTCTGTTATTTTTAAATTTACTATTGAGTTCTTCATTATTCTTAATGTATCTGAAAAATGTCGAACGTGTACAGGTGATAGTATGTTCACGTTTCATAAAATAATAAATATGATCAATACAATCAAAATTTCTCTGTTCATCACACAAATATCTGTATATAAGATCTTTATAATCATCTAAATATCTTTTTCTGTTTCTTGTTTTTTAGGTGTGATACCATTTAACCTTCTGCTTAGTGTTTTTCGGCAACAGCTTAATTCTCTTGCAAGTTTAGAAACATTCAATTTAATTTCTCCTTCCTTATAGGCTCTGCTTAACATAAAAGCCTGATCTAAATTATTTATTTTAATAACTGCTGTATTCAATATAATTCACTCCCTTACAGGAAAGAATTATATCAAAAAAGATTACCTTGATTGATTTAAAGTGTAACTCTTATATGCAACAATTTGGGTAATCTTATTTTATATCTTCAGCTAGTGGTTGGTAGTACGAATCCCCACAATGGACTTTTACCACCTAGTTTTATACCTTGCGTGGCACACAAAAAAGCTGTTGACTAATTTCAACAGCTTTTGACTGTATTAATACAGTCTTTTTACTAAGGACATGGGGAGATGTCTTTAAATATTATAAATATTTGGGAAAATATCTTTTATGTAGTCATTTAGGAGAAAGGAATAAAATATATCTTGACTACGATTATTAGTATAGGAAATAAATAACGCTATAATTATTGATAATTTTAGGACTTTATCTATTTATTTCGTTAAATTATGTTATTGATAATTTAATACAATTTTATTATTTTGATACTCAATTATATTAAAATCATAATCATATAGTTGTTTTAGAGATTTACTTGTTATTACTTCATTTGGTTTTCCTTGAAATAACATTCTGCCATCTTTCATCGCTATTATTTCATCACTATAATTAATTGCTTGGTTAATATCATGATGAACCATGATAATTGTCATTTGATAATCAATATTTATCTTTTTAATCAAATTAAGTATTTCTATTTGGTATTTTACATCTAAATAAGTCGTTGGTTCATCTAACAATAAAATAGGTGTTTTTTGAGCTAATGCCATTGCAAACCAAACCCGTTGTTGTTGTCCACCAGATAAATTAATTAACGGAATGTGTGCATATTCTTTTAACTTAGTAATTTCTAATGCGTGTTCAATGATTTTATAATCATCACTGCTAAGGCTTTGATGATAATTTAAATATGGTAGACGTCCATATCCAACAATTGTTTTTACATCCAAATCTCCTTGAATATTATTTTTTTGATGAACCATAGCTACTTTTTTAGCAAAATCTTTATTTCTATAATCCCAAATATTCTTGTTATCTAATATAATTTTACCTTCACTAGCCTTATAAATACGACTTAATAACATTAATAAAGTAGATTTGCCACTACCATTGGGTCCAATAATAGATGTGATTTTATGTTTCTTAAAACTAATTGATAAATTATTTATTAGCGGTTTATTTTGATATCCAAATTTTATATTTTTAACTTCCATTTACATCAACGCTCCGTTTCAATAAAACAATAAATAATGGACCTCCTACTATCGCCATAATTATTGCTGATGAAATTTCATATGGTGCCATGATAACTCTACCAAGAGTATCGGCACTTAATAATGTAATTGCTCCTAGTAATATACAAATAGGAATTAAATACTTATGGTCGTTTCCTATTAATAATCTCGAAATATGCGGTACTAAAAGTCCAATAAAGCCAATGACTCCTACAACAACTACACTTATACTGCACAATAATACTGCAAGTAAAGATAAACCAAAACGATACAAATTAACATTGATTCCAAGTGAAATTAATGTTCGTTCCTCTAAACTAAACAAATTACAAGCTTTAGCCATCAATAATGTAATAAGCATAATCGGTAATAAATAAAGTACCAAAATCTTAACATCATTCCATGTATATAAAGAAATCGTACCAGTTGCACTACCAGCAATAGAAGAACTAGAACTTTGAATCAAAGTAATTAATGCGCTAATAGTATAATTAATTGCTACACCTATTAAAATAATTCGTGTTGTTTTAAAACCAGCTTTCCATGATAAACTATAAATCAAGGTAAATGTTATAATACCACCTAAAAATGATAAAATTGGTGTTATAGCATAAAATTGTGGCAAAAATATTCCTACTATTACACTTACTAAACTTGCACCATTAGAAATACCAATTATCCCAGGATCAGCTAAAGGATTTTTTAAAACAACTTGAAATAATAAACCTGATAAAGCCAAAGCTCCACCAACTAACATTGCAATTATAATTCGAGGAAAACGAATATTATAAACACTTGCCACATCTACATCATATTCCACAAATAATCCTTTAAATAATTGAACCATTGATACTTTAATACTTCCTAAATTTATTGCAATAAAAAAACCAAAAAATAAAATCACCATTAACATAATCATAAATATTTTAGGATGTTTTTTAATTTGTTCCATATAAAATTCCTTCTAATACTTCTAATCCCTTTTGATAATTAAAATTAGCACTCATACCAAAATAATTATTATCCAAATCATAAACTTTATTATTTTGAACCGCACTAAACTTACTCCAAATTTCATTTTCTTGAAATTCTTTTTTAAAACTTCCCATTACTTGCTCAGGCATTGCATGACTAGTTCTTAAAATAATATCTGGATTTTGCTGTAACATATCCTCTACATTAACATTAATAAAATCCTGCCCATTTCCATCACCATAAATATTTGTTCCACCCGCTAATTTAACTAAATCACCAACATAACTAGATTCACTAGCAACAACATAACTACCGCCTGGAAGCCCCATCAAAATCAATATTCTTGGACTAGCATTATTTTGATATTTATCTCGAAAAGAAATCATATAATCAACAAAATCATTTACCATTTTTTCTGCCTGCTTTTCTTTATTTAAAAGTACCCCTAATTCTTCAATACTCTTAAACATTCCAGAAACACTTTTTAAATTTAAAAATGAGGAACTGATTCCAATTTTTTTATATTTACTAGATAAATCACCCTCTAATGAATTAGGGCTTAAAATCACATCAGGTTTTAAAGTTGCTAAAACTTCAACATCAGGCGCCATTGCTGTACCTAATTCAGTTGCTTTTTTATAACGTTTAGGAATTGAGTATGCTTCAGTTGTAGGAATTCCTACAACTTGACTAGCCGGCACATCTAATTCTTTTAAAATTTCTGTTACTGCCACTGAAGTTGCAGCAATTTTTAGTTCTTGGTTACTACTAGTTTTTCCACTTTGATCAACACAACCTATCATCATAGCAGCTATTACGATTATAAAAATACTATTTTTTAACCTTTTTAACATAAAATATCCCTCCTGCTACGATAATTAATATCATGATTCCTCCAATAATTAATCCAAAATTATTAGTACTATTTTTAGTACTACTAGCTATATTTTTTAAATTTTCAACTGTTAATTTTTTATCAGTATTTACTTTTCCATTACTATCAATAATGTAATTTGATAATCCTTTAATGTCTTGTAACAAACTTTCTTTTGTTATTGTTCCTACAGTTGTTACTGGAACTTGTTCACTAGTATTTTCTTTTGATTGTTGTTCGTTTGTATTTTCATTAGTTTTGTTTTCATTTATATTAGTTGTATTTGAATTATAATTATTAGTTGAACTAGTTGTAGAATTAGTTTGCGAATTAGTAACCGTTGGTATCATTTGACTATTATAAACACCTGTCCCCGAGATTATAGAACCTGTATCCAATTTTATGAAAAATTGAACATCTCTACCCATTGGGTTTACATACATCATTGGACTAATATATACATCCAATGAATTTACTTGAATTCGATAATGGTCAACAGTATCACCATTTGCATAACTACTTCCCGTTTTTGTAGCACTAACATTACTAAAAGCACCACTGTTATTCATTATTTTAAATTTCACATTTGAAATATTTGAAGCTAATCCAATCCCTATTGTTATATAATATTTACTATTTATTTGTTCCAATAAAAGATTACTTTCAACAATATTATTAACCATACTTTCACCTAGGGTTATATTGGTTCCACCATCTTCAGTTTGACCAGTTAGAGGATTAACATAAGATGTGGAGCGACCTATTAGATACGCTCCATCATCTAAGGCAAAAGTAGGTTTATAACTAGTTACTACTAATAAAATAGCAACTAGAGTTAAAATCACTTTTTTTATTTGCATAATTTTTTTCTTACAATATATCTAATTGCAATAAATGATGAAATTAATAATCCTCCCATTAACCCCACATTTACATTATCACCAGTTTTTACAGATGAAATAGCATTTTTATCTGTTGTGGCAGTTACATTATCATTAGATGTAACTGGTGATGTATTAATATCTGTTTTTGAACTATCATCTGTTTGTGGTACTTCTGGATTATCCGTAGATTCTGATATAAATTTTAACGTTGAATAATCTACTTTAAGTCGTGCTGCTATATCACTATTTCCCATGATTGCTACATGTGGATTTACTACTACATCTATTAGTTCATCTTCATTTGGTAATGTAAATGACCACATATTTGGATTACCATTACTTTCTTTGTTTACTATTGTAGCTGGATTTGATTTATAATCACCGCTTATTGAACCAATATATAATTCTTGTAAACTTGCTTTAATTGTTCCTAATGTCATTTCTTTTGTTGTTATATACATTGTTGCTATTCCATCTTTTACTACCACTGTTGCTGTTTTATCTATTGCATCTGCTGCCATTGATGGTTGATCTTTACTAGCATTCCATAAATCTACTTCTACACTATATGTTCCATCTTGAGTGAATTTACTTGGTGTTTCTGGTTCAATTAACGTTGGGTTATCTAATCCTAAAGATAATCTTGCTGATGATCCTCTTTGACTACCCATGTAATAAAACTTAACATTTGTCAATTTAGTATTTTTGTCTAATGTAAATTGTAATTCAGTTACATTTCCATCACTATCTCTAGCTGTAATATCTACAGCTTTATAAGTGCCATCTGACAACTGATATTCCATGTTATCAATATATGCTGTTTGTCCCATCATACTTACAAATCCCATTTGTAAAGTAACTAATAATTTATTATTAGTTGCCTCTACAGTTGCCCCTTTAACCGCTTGGGCAGCCATAGATTGTTCATCTTTATCAGCTTTTAAAACATCACTATCTACTTGATAAATTCCATCTTCTAAAGTATATTCTGGTACTGGATCTGGAGTAGGTACAACAATATCAGTAGTACTAAATGCAATATATGCATCTACTGTCATCATCATTGCATCAACATACATTTCAATATATACCCCACTGCTATCAATAGCAACAGGTATTTTTACTTTCTCCACTTGTTGGTTTCCATTACTATCATTACGATAAGTTAAAATAATTGCATCATATTTTGAAGAACTTGTATCTGATTCATAATATTTGATATTTGAAGCATTTCCCTTTAAACCCATTAAACTTAATGTTTTAAATTCAGCAATCAAATACCATTTACCTTCTTCTACAGATAAAATTCCATTTTCTACTAACGCGCCCGAAGCCATTGAATCATTAGCTATATTACTTGCATTTTTTAATTTTACAGGAACTGAATACGATCCATCTGGTAAAACTTCTTTGGCATTAATATTTTTTAATTGATTAATTTGTATACCAAAGGCCATCATTAGTACAAGTACTATTTTTAATATTTTTTTCATTTTCTTCCTCCTTTAATGTTAGTTTAGCCTAACTAAACAGCTAAAAATAATAGTTAGCTAACCCTAACCACATGAATTATTTTACATATTTAAAATTAAAAAACAAGTAATATTTTTGTTTCATGACTGAAAATAACCTATTAAATTACGTTGATTATATAAATAAAAGAATATTTTTTTATGTTTCATTGGTGAAACATTATTTTAGAATAATATTCAAAACAGCACAACTTTCAGGCATATGAATAATCCCAACATTAGCCCTAACTTTTATTTTAATACTTGTTTGTAAGATTCTTTCTTCTTTACAATAGTGAAATTTTAATCTATCAATAGGAATAATATAGCTATTTTTTATATTTTGGCTACTAATAAATTCTTGATCAAGCATATATTTTAATGATTCAACTTGACCTTTTAAAATTATATTCCCTAACAAAGATTCATGTTCAATTTCTTTTGGAAATAAGATTAAATTTCCTTTTCCATTATTAATTTCTAATATGCCCGGATGCACAAAACCATCATTAGCCATTGATATTTCAAGCTTATTTAGCTTATAGATAGTAAAAGCAAATTGATATTTTCCATCTTCTAAATTAACAGTTAACATATCTCCACTAATACTTTTTATTTTATCAATTTTTTCAAATAATTTTTTCTTATATAAATCACTAATTAAATTATAACGAGTTTTATTTGATAGTACTAAAACTAACGTTAAAGCTTCCTGGTATGCTTCTTCATCACTCAAATTTGAAATATTTTTTAACCATAATTTAATTTCTGCAATATCTTTAAAATAATTTTTTGCCAGTTTTTCCCCTTTGGTAGATAATATTCCTTTCCCTTTTTGAATTATTAAATTTTCATGATAAAAAATATTTAAAACTCGACTAAATGTTGACTTAGAAACTCCAAATTCTTCAGCCAATCTTGTAACTGTACAATTAGTTTCTTTTTGTTTATATAAAAATAATAGATATGCTAATTTTTCTTTTGTTATTTCCATATTTCCTCCTATCGCTTAACAAAGTTATATTCATCTAACATATTATCATTTTTTAATTAATAATTAAATAGAAGCATAAAAAAAGATCAACTTAATTAAACTTAAGTTGATCAAATATACTATGCTTTATTTACACTTCCAACAACATGCATTTTAGACATTACATATTTTTTAACCTCTTCACGTCCAACACTGCAATATTTTTTTGGATCAATAGCATCAGGATTTTTATCTAAATATTCTTTTACTCCTTTTGAAAAAGCAATTCTCAAATCAGTTGCATAATTAACTTTACAAATACCACGTTTTACACACTCACTTACCGTTTCATCCGGAACACCAGAAGTACCATGTAATACTAATGGAACTGAAACAACTTCTTTGATTTCACTAAGACGATCTAAATCTAACTTAGGTTCTCCTTTGTAAACCCCATGAGCTGTTCCAATAGCAACAGCTAAAGAACCAACTCCTGTTCTTTCTACAAATTCTTTTGCTTCTAATGGATCTGTATATCCTCCATCTCCACCATCTAAATCATCTTCTTTTCCGCCAACTTTTCCTAATTCGGCTTCAACGCTAACTTTTGAAGGATTACAAGCATCAACTACCGCTTTTGTTAATTTAATGTTATCTTCAAATGATTCATGTGATCCATCAATCATAATAGATGTATAACCTACTCTTAATGCTTGCATTGCAAGTTCAAAACTATTTCCATGATCTAAATGAATTGCAACAGGAACACTTGCATTCTGCGCAGCTACTTTTGCATTTGCATAAAAATACTCTAAACTTGCATATTTTACAGTTGAAGGTGTAGTTTGCATAATTACTGGAGATTTCAATTCTTCAGCTGCAGCTACTACAGCCATAACCATTTCCATGTTTTCGACATTGAATGCTCCAATTGCATATTTGTTTTTTTGTGCATCTAATAAAATCTCTTTTGTTGTAACTAATGGCATATTAATTCCTCTTTTCTTATCAATTCTTGATACGATTATAACATATTTTTTTAATTTGTATATTATTTTGTTCAATATTTATATTATTTAAAATATATGTAAAAAGTGCAAATTAATTCTTAACAATTCTAAATACTATTTTATATATAATTGCTATGATATCCTCGAAAGGAGATTAGAAACATGAATAATAATCCATTAAAAAAACTCGTAACTCTTCAAAAAGAAGGTAAAGCAGTAGGTATTTATTCAGCATGTAGTGCTAATAAATATGTAATTGAGGCAACATTAAAACGTGGTAAACAAGATAATTCTTGTGTTTTAATTGAAAGTACTGCAAATCAATGTGATCAAAATGGTGGTTATACAGGTATGACACCATTAGATTTTAAAAACTTTGTATTAGAAATTGCTGATAAAGTTGGTTTTGACAAAAATAAGTTATTTTTAGGGGGAGATCACTTAGGACCTCTTACTTGGACTCATCTTAATGAAAAAGAAGCAATGGAAAATGCAACAGAATTAATTAAACATTATGTAGGAGCTGGTTTTACAAAAATTCATATTGATACAAGTATGAAAGTAAACGATGATGATCCAGATACTCGTTTAAGCGATGAAACTATCGCTAAACGTGGTGCTTATTTAGCAAAAGTTGCGCAAGATACTTATGCTGAATTATTAAAAAAAGATCCAGAAGCAATTGCTCCAATTTATATTGTTGGTAGTGAAGTACCAATTCCTGGAGGAGCTGTTGGTAGTGAGGATAATGGTGTTGAAGTAACTAAAGTTGAAGATTTTAAGGCAACTGTTGCAACATTTGAAAAAGCATTTTTAGATAATGATTTAAAAGATGCTTGGGGTAATGTTATTGCTGTTGTAGTACAACCTGGTGTAGAAGAAAAAGATTCTGGATGTACTGAATATGATCGTGAAAAAGCTAAAGAATTAATGGCTTCTATTAAAGAATATCCTAATTTAATCTTTGAAGGTCACTCTACTGATTATCAAACAAAAATTAAATTAAAAGAATTAGTAGAAGATGGTGTTGGTATTTTAAAAGTAGGTCCAGGCTTAACTTTCGCAATGCGTGAAGCTTTATTTGCATTAGCTCATATCGAAGAAGAATTATTATATGGTAGAGATGTTAAAACTAGTAATCTAATTGAAACATTAGATAAAGCAATGTTAAATGATGATAAATATTGGAAAAAACATTATCAAGGAACTGATTTAGAAATTCGTTTAAAACGTAAATATTCTTTCTCAGATAGATGCCGTTATTACATGCCATTACCAGAAGTAAATGATGCAATTAATACATTAATTGATAATTTAAATACATATGGTATACCTTTAAATCTTTTAAGTCAATTTATGCCTATTCAATATACAAAGGTACGTGAAGGTAAACTTGATAATAATCCAGAAGCATTAATTATTGATCGTATCATTAATACTATTGATGAATATTTGTATGCAACAAATCAAAGTGAATTGTATTAATTTATAATAGTGAAATAAAAAGTTATAACAAACTAATTGTTATAACTTTTTATTATAAAAAAACTGATATATCAACATGTAAATATATCAGTTCTATATTTGTTTTAACTAAATATTATTTCATTTTTATACATGCAATAACATTTACAATTACACAATACATTGCCATAATACTTAAAAGTATACTAACTAATAAAATAGCAATATCTGCTTTCATAGTTATAGCGTTTAAAATAACCAAAATAGCAAATGCTAAGTATAAAATTATTCTTAGGATTGCTTTTTTAATATCTTTAGATTCGATAATTGATTTCAACATCGTTTGTCGTTTTTCACGATTAAACTTAGTTGTCTGTCTTAAACTACGTAAAAATTTAAATCTGAATAATATTTCTGCCAATAAATAAATAGCAATACCAGTAATTACTACTTCTTTCCAACTTGGAAAATACTCAGAAAATAAGATCATTATCATTAAAA
>ERZ857480.93890-NODE-145724-length-13145-cov-11.9806_pt1 | contig 13145 bp, 3 predicted proteins | sample MGYA00519767_ERZ857480 | MGnify/ENA primary metagenome ERZ857480 (study PRJEB31778, sample SAMEA3449210) | human gut metagenome | biome: human gut; feature: human-associated habitat; material: faeces | place: United Kingdom | collected 2010/2012 ...
CGGAAAAGGTCGATGGCGAATACGTCCAGAAAATCCAGATTTTCTACCGCTTTATCGGCCCATTGGATGCCATCGAGTAACAATGTCAGAAAAGTCACCTCCGAGAACTATCCTACAGACGCAGGGCGCGAGGGTGAAGCGATTTTTCGCCGTGTGTATGCTCTTGCCGGAAGCAAACTCCCCATCAAGCGGCTGTGGATCAGCAGCATGGAGGATGCCGCCATCCAGCAGGGCTTTGAAAATCTGAAAGATGGCGCGGCCTATGATAACCTGTTTGCAGCGTCTGAGTGCAGGGCAAAAGCGGACTGGCTGATCGGCATGAACGGAACCCGTGCTTTTACGAAAAAGTACGGCAGAAAACAGACCATTGGCCGGGTGCAGACCCCGACGCTGGCGATGCTGGCCGAACGGCAGACCAAAATCCAGAACTTTGTAAAGGAACCCTATTACAAAGTGGAACTGTCCGGCGCGGGTGTCGTGGCGGTATCAGAACAGATGGCACAGGAGCAGGATGCCGATACCATGCAGGCCGCTTGCGATGAACAGTGCGCCGTAGTCGGCAGCATCGAGCGCAAGCGGATGGAAAAGAAGCCCCCGAAGCTGTATGACATGACGACCTTGCAGCGAGAAGCAAATCGCTACTATGGCCTGACCGCCAGCCAGACCTTGCAGGCATTGCAGGAACTGTATGAAGAAAAGCTGGTGACATACCCCAGAACAGACAGCCAGTTTGTGACCGAGGATATGCGCAAGACGGTGGAATCTCTGGTACTGGCCTTAGATGGCGCGGCGGCAGACGTAAGCTGCGTTATCAACAACAGCAAGGTCACAGACCATCATGCGATCCTGCCGACGATGCAAGGCGCAAAGTCTAATAAGGCAAAGCTGTCCGAAACCAAACAGAAGATTCTTTCGCTTATCATCTGGAAACTGGTGCAGGCTGTGCAGCCGCCGTTCATCTATGAGGATGTGCTGGTGACGGTATGCTGTCAGGGACAGAATTTTACAGCAAAATATAAGGATGTTCTGCAGCCTGGTTATACTGCAAAACCTGTTCCGCTTGTGGAGCCGGAGAAGAACAAGGATGCGTCACTTCCGAACGATCTGGAACAGGGGATGGTTATTCCGGTGGTACGGGCAGAGAAAAAGCATGGCTTTACTTCACCGCCGAAAGTCTACACCGAAGATACCCTGCTGTCGGCCATGGAAACAGCAGGCAACAAGGAATTTGAAAAGGACACTGAGAAGAAAGGTCTGGGAACCCCTGCAACGCGCGCTGCGATTTTGGAAAAGCTGGTATCCTCCGGCTATGTGCAGCGTAAAGGCAAGCAGATGATTCCCACGGAGGACGGTGTGGCAGCAATCCGCAATATCCCGGACTACCTGAAATCTGCCAGTATGACAGCCGAATGGGAAAATGACCTGCTGCGGATGGAGCGCGGCGAGATCAAGCCCTATGATTTTATGCAGGGCATCCACGGGTTGCTCGATAAGATGCTGGCTGACCTCCGGCAGATTCCTACCGTCGCGGCAGCTCCCCATCATAATAAGGTAAGCGTAGGAAGCTGCCCGGTCTGCGGAAACCCTGTAAATGAAAGTAAATTCAGCTTTTGTTGTGCAGACCGCAGCTGCAAATTTGCCCTCTGGAAAGAAAGCAGATACTTGTCCAACATGAGAAAAACGCTGGACAAGAAGATGGCGGTAGACCTTTTGAAGAAAGGCCGCACCCATGTAAAAGACTTTTATTCCGCGAAAAAAGATAAGACATTCGCCGCTGACCTTGTGATGCGCGTCGAAGAGGGTCGCGCACAGTACAGTCTGGAATTTCCCAAAACACCGATGAAAACGAAAACGTAAAGGAGGTTTGACCCTTGCCACAGATTAACGATATTCGAGAATTGGCGCAGCAGAACGCCCGGTATGTCAGTAACTCGCCACAGGACTGGATGAGCTATCTGGATGTGGCGGCGCGGCTGTATCGCTATTCGTTCACCGATACACTCCTGATCCACGCACAGCGGCCCGATGCAACCGCCTGCGCAGAACTGGAACTCTGGAATCAGAAAATGAGCCGATGGGTCAACCGTGGCGCAAAAGGCATCGCGCTTCTGGATGATACCGGACCGCGTACCAAGCTGCGGTATGTGTTCGATATTGCTGACACCCATCTGGTGCGAGGCGGAAAAACACCGCTCTTATGGAATCTGGACAGCCACGAGCATGAGCAGGCTATCTTAGACCATCTGGCAGATACCTATGGTTTGTCCCAGACAGACAGCATGAATACTGCCCTGATGGAATTGGCACAGCAGCTGACCGCCGACAATCTGGATGAAGCGATGGACGGTTTGGCCTATGAGGTAGCGGATACGTTTCTGGAAGAACTGGACGAAGATAACATCCGCGTCCGCTTCCGGGAATTGATGACCAACAGTATCTTCTATACGCTTTCCCGCCGCTGCGGGCAGGAGCCTATGGATGTGCTGGACGATGATGACTTTATCCGCATCGTGGATTTCAACAAGCTGCCGGTGCTGTCGTTCCTTGGCAACGCGGTTTCCGAACAGTGCGAAGCGGTTCTTTTTGACATTGGCCGAGAGATGCGGAAAATTTACAAAAAAGAAATCACGCAGCAGCTTGAAAAATCCGTTGACAGCTTGTATAATACAAATGCGAACTTTAGCACATTAAAGCGTGAAACCGCAGATACCACGACCAAAGGAGGACAAGAAAATGGAGTTGACGTATTACCGCAAGGGAGATTATCTGTTCCCGAATCTGGCCGTGAAGGACGAGCCGCAGACCATCGGGAAGTACGGGATGCTGCGCAGGACGTACCTGAAAGAGAACCGAAGGAACTGGTATCAGAGTATGCTGATGAGCGGCAGGCTGAACCAGCATCTGGCGCAGATCGAGGAAGCAGCGGAGAGCCGGGTGGAAACCCTGCTGGACAGCCTGAACGAGAAGTTCCCGGCACCGAGCAAGGAGAAGGACCCGCTGGCATGGGCGGCACATCAGAACAACCTGACGGCGATGGCAGAAGAGATCGTCTTGAAGGAATTGGTATACAATTAACCGAACCGACAACAGAACAGGATTTGAGCGAAGCAGAGGAAGAAATTGCCTCTGCTTTTTCTTTGCCTGATTTGCCGACCGTGGAACAGCAGATCCGCGCCATCGAAGAACCGATCCGGGCGCGGTATGCGGACGAGATTGCGCTTGATCCCGAAGTGGTCGATGAAATTCTGCGCACGGGCAGCAACCGCAGCAAGGGTCAGCTGCGCTTGATCTACAATTTCATGGTCGAGAAAACCCCGGAAGAATACACGGAGTTCGTGAAAAACGAATACGGCACGGGAGGAAAAGGCTTTGAAATTGACGGCGCAAAGTATGCGGTCTGGTTCGATGATTTGGGGTTGCGCATTGCGGCAGGTGACACGGCAAAGGGCGGTACGATTGTCAATGCGTTTTTGTCATGGGAGGATGTGAGCAACCGCATCCATGAACTGCTCCGGCAGGGCGAGTATGCGCCGCAGGCGGTTCTGGATGCTGCGCGGCAGAACGCCTTACAGGAACACGCGCAGACGTTGGCTTATATGGAACGTGATTTGGCCGATGGCGTTGCCGAAGCAGTGTTTCAGGATACAGAAATCTTCAGGGGCGGTTTCCCGGAACTGACGGACAGGCTGGCAGGCTTGCTGGATGATACAGATTTTCTGACTGACCTAAACGACAGATTATCTGCGCTGGGAGAAGCCTACGCCGAAGATAAAGACCTGATGCGGATGCACTTTTATAAGCCGGATAAAGTAGCGGCTCTGTTCCAGCAGTTTGCAAAGCTTTATCAGAATTATGCAGCAAGAGAGGACTTTCACTGGAACGAGTATAAGAAGTTCATTACGGAAGATGAAATCAATGCGTACTTCACACGGGGCAGCAATTATTCAGACAGTCGGCTGGCAATCTATTCGTTCTTCTTAAATCATGAAGATAAGAAAGAGCGGGCTGACTTCCTGAAAGACCATTACGGAATCGGCGGCAGCAGCCATGCACTCTGTGGGGCAGACGATTCTCACGAAGATCACGATGGTAGGGGCATTGATTTGGAGCGCGGGCCATACGGGAACCCGGATGCAAGCGTTCATCTGAACTGGAATCAGGCCGCAGGCCGGATCGACCAGCTTATCCGTGACAGTGAATATCTGAAACCTGCGGACTATTCCCGGATGCCTGTCTATGAGCGCGAGCGGATGGCAATGCGGGTGATGGGCTTCTATCACCATCTGCCGAACAACGTGGAGCGGCCTTACCCGCAAGACCTTTACCATGAAGAAGGCCGAAAGGCTCTTGTTGAAAAGCTGGCAGACACCGAACTTTCGGCAGAACTGTTGGAGCAGATGGACAATGCGCTTCTGTCTGTGCCGCTGGATTCCGAAGAATATGAGCGCAAGGCAGAATTCCTCGCTGTCCTGCACCAATATGTCGATGGAACGTACACGATTTTCCCGGAAAAGAAGAGGGCTGTTGAGATTGCGGATTCTGAGCTTGGACAGCTGTCCATCTTTGATTTTATGGAGCAGGAGCCGCAATCGAAAGAGCAGTCAACCGCCGCAGCGGTTGAGAAAACCCAAAAAGATGTGCCCATTGCAGATGAAAAGCCTTCGGAGCAGACGCTGCAGCCCCTGCCACTGGATGCCGCCAACGAGTATAACGCGCTGAAAGAGCGTTACCCGGATGCGCTGGTCGGTTATGAGCAGTACGGCAGCTTTGAGTTCTACGGCGAGGATGCAAAGCGCGTTTCGGAACTGCTTGGCAGCAAACTGTTGGAAAAGAAAACTGCACTCGGCAAAGTTGAGGTATCTGGTTTTCCGCGTGAACAGTGGGTTTCACAGGCAATGAAGCTCTGGAAGCAAGGGGAGAACGTCTATCTGTCCGGCCAGCAGGAAGATGGAACCCATGCCCAAACGAAATACTTCCGCAGAGAGGAATATCTGCCTGTTAATACCACCATCGAACTGGACGATAGAGAGTTCCGTGTGGATTCGGTGGACTTTGGAAATGGAACGGTCAGTTTGCAGGACATGACCCTTGCAAAAGAAGCCCGGTATCCGATTTTCCGAACGGAACAGCTGGAGTACATTCGGCATCTGTACGAACAGGCAGATGTACCGATGGAAGAAGCGGTTGAAATCACAGTCTTTACGGCTCTGCACAATGCGGGTGTGGCCTACGAGGATTTCTCCCCGGAGCAGATGGATGTGATCTATTCGGTGGCAGAAGCAGGCGGCGAGTTGGAAGAACTGCTGAATCCTGACTTCCCGCCGGAACAGATGCAGCTGATCGCAGATGTGCAGAACAGAACGGATGCCATCAGCCGTGCAGCAGCAGAGGAAGCCCTTGAACCGCTGATCCAGCAGCCTATGACTCCGGCAGAGGTCAACCATGCACGGCGGCAGCACAACCTTCCGCTGGACAGTGGAGCCGAAACGGAACAGCCTGTACAGCCCAAACAGGAGCCTATGAACTTCCGTATTACGGACGATGATCTCGGCGCAGGAGGGCCGAAAACAAAGTATAAAGCCAATGTGGAAGCCATTCAGGTGCTGCAAACACTGGATGCAGAGCAGCGGCAGGCTACCGCAGAGGAGCAGGAAATCCTTTCCCGGTATGTGGGCTGGGGCGGCATTCCGCAGGCGTTTGATGAAAGCAATGCGGAGTGGTCGAAAGAGTATGCCGAACTGCAGTCCCTGCTCACGGCAGATGAGTATAAGGAAGCCCGTGCCAGTACCCTGAATGCGTTTTACACTTCCCCTACGGTCATCAAGGCAATGTATGAAGCTCTGGGCAATATGGGATTGTCCAAAGGCAATGTGCTGGAACCGTCCTGTGGTGTCGGCAATTTCATGGGTCTGGTGCCGGACAGCATGGAAAAGATTCGGATGTACGGTGTGGAGCTGGACAGCATTTCAGGCCGCATTGCACAGCAGTTGTACCAGAAAAACAAGATTGCGGTGCAGGGCTTTGAAACCATGCAGTTCCCGGACAGCTTCTTTGACTGTGTTGTGGGTAACGTACCGTTTGGTAATTACAAAGTACCGGATAAGCGGTATGACCGCCACAATTTCCTCATCCACGATTATTTTATTGCCAAGAGCCTTGACCTTGTGCGTCCGGGCGGAGTGGTAGCGGTGGTAACGTCCAGCGGTACGATGGATAAGAAGGATTCCTCTGTCCGTGAATACCTTGCCAACCGCGCTGATCTGGTCGGTGCGATTCGTCTGCCGAACAATGCGTTCCAGCGCAATGCCAACACCAGCGTGGTTGCTGACATTCTGTTCCTGCAAAAGCGTGACCGTGCAGCGGTGGAACGGGCTGACTGGGTAGACCTTGGTGAAACACCGGAAGGCTACTCCATTAACCAGTATTTTGCGCAGCATCCTGAGATGGTGCTGGGGGAGATCACCACCGAAAGTACTCAGTACGGCAAACAGGAAACCACAGTCAAGCCTATCGAGGGTGCAGACCTTGCCCAGCAGTTGAAGGAAGCGGTCAGCAACATCCATGCTACCATCACGGAGCCGGAAATCTCCGACGATGAACTGGATGTGCAGGAAGAACCTATCCCGGCAGACCCCAGCGTGAAGAATTTCAGCTTTACGAACGTAGATGGGCAGATTTACTACCGCGAAAATTCCTTTATGAATAAGGTGGAACTGCCTGCCGTTACTGCAGAGCGAGTGCTGGGTATGATTGCTCTGCGGGAAACCACCCGGAAGCTGTTGGATTGTCAGCTGCATGATGGTTCGGATGCGGAAGTACAACTTTTGCAGAATGAACTGAAACAGCAGTACACTGCATTTAAGGCGCAGTATGGCCTTATCAACAGCACGGCCAACAAGCGGGCATTCCGACAGGACAGCAGCTATTGTCTGCTGGCATCACTGGAAATTCTGGATGAGGAGAAGAATCTCAAACGACTTGCCGATATTTTTACCAAACGTACCATCCGTAAGCCGGAGCCTGTTACCTCGGTGGATACACCCAGCGAAGCTCTGGCGCTTTCCATTGGAGAAAAAGCAAAGGTGGATGTGCCGTTTATGATGCAGCTCTGCGGCAAACCGGAACAGGAAATCACGGATGAACTGGCAGGTGCGATTTTCCGAAACCCTGTGACACAGCAGTGGGAAACCTCGGATGAATACCTGTCCGGCAATGTTCGTGAAAAACTGGCCACAGCAGAAACCTTTGCTGCAAACCATGCAGAGTATCAGATCAATGTGGACTACCTGAAACGGGTACAGCCCAAGGATTTGGACGCTTCGGAAATCGAAGTGCGGCTTGGTGCAAACTGGGTAAAGCCGGAGTACATCACACAGTTTATGAAAGAGGTGTTCAAAACACCGAACTACTATGCCGGGATTGACATTAAGGCAACCTATTCCGAAATTTCTGGTGCATGGAACATTTCGGGCAAGTCGCTGGATCGCGGCAATCCGCTTGTCACCAACACTTACGGAACCCTGCGCGTCAACGGCTATAAGCTGCTGGAAGATGCGCTGAATCTCCGCGATACCAAAATCTACGATACGATTCACGATGCGGATGGCGACCATCGTGTGCTGAATAAGCAGGAAACCATGCTTGCACAGCAGGCACAGGAATCCATTCGAGAAGCGTTTAAGCAGTGGATTTTCAAAGATTTAGATCGCCGCGAGGATTTGTGTGCGACCTATAACCGGATTTTTAATGCGATTCGTCCCCGTGAATATGATGGCAGTCATATCCGCTTCGAGGGCATGACCCCGGAAATCTCTCTGATGCCGCACCAGAAAAATGCGGTAGCGCACATTCTGTACGGCAACAATACGCTGCTGGCGCATTGCGTGGGCGCAGGCAAGACCTTCCAGATGATTGCTGCCGGCATGGAAAGCCGCAGGCTGGGCCTGTCGCAGAAAAACCTCTATGTGGTGCCGAACCACCTCACAGAGCAGTGGGGCGCAGACTTCCTGCGGCTCTATCCCAATGCCAATGTGTTGGTGGCAACGAAAAAGGATTTTGAACCCAGCAATCGTAAGCAGTTCTGCTCCCGTATTGCAACAGGTGATTACGATGCCATTGTGATCGGACACTCGCAGTTTGAACGAGTGCCGCTTTCCCCGGAACGGCAGAAAGCTATTATCGAGCGTCAGATCGACGACATTACGCTGGCCCTAGCCGATGCCCGGAGTGAGGACAGCCGCAGTTTTACGGTCAAGCAGATGGAGAAAACAAAGAAAACGCTGGAAGCAAAGCTGCAAAAGCTGAACGACCAGACGAGAAAGGATGATGTGGTTACATTTGAGGAACTGGGTGTTGACCGTCTGTTTGTGGACGAGTCACATTTCTATAAAAATATGTGCCTCTACACAAAAATGCGAAATATCGCAGGTATCGCCCAGACCGATGCACAGAAGTCCAGCGATATGTTTGCGAAGTGTCAGTACTTGGACGAACTGACAGGTGGCAAGGGCGTGACCTTTGCAACCGGAACCCCGGTCAGCAACTCGATGGTGGAACTATACACCATTATGCGGTATCTCCAGTATGACACGCTGCAGAAAATGGGACTGAGCCACTTCGATGATTGGGCGGCGTCTTTTGGCGAAACCGTTACGGCAATCGAGCTTTCCCCGGAGGGAACGGGCTATCGCGCGAAAACACGCTTTGCCCGGTTCTTTAATCTGCCGGAACTGATTTCCTTGTTCAAGGAATCGGCAGACGTGCAGACGGCGGATATGCTGAACCTGCCTGTGCCGAAAGCGGAGTACATCAACGAAGTGCTGAAACCGAGCGAGACACAGAAAGAAATGGTGAGTTCCTTTGCAGACCGTGCCGAGGCTGTACGCAACGGTAATGTGAATCCCAGATTCGATAATATGCTCAAGATCACCAACGATGGCCGAAAACTGGCACTCGACCAGAGGCTTATGAACGAGATGTTGCCGGACGAGCCGGAGAGTAAGGTCAATCGCTGTGTGGACAATGCGTTCAAGGTCTGGGAAGAATCTTCGCCGGATAGAGGAACACAGTTGATTTTCTGCGACTTATCGACACCAAAAGCCGATGGCACATTCAACGTCTACGATGATGTGCGGGAAAAGCTGGTGGCGAGGGGTGTTCCCCGTGAGGAAGTGGCGTTCATTCACGAGTACAACACCGAAACGAAAAAAGCAGACCTGTTTGCAAAGGTGCGCGCCGGACAGGTGCGTATCCTGATGGGGTCTACGCCGAAACTTGGCGCAGGAACCAATATTCAGGATCGGCTGATTGCCCTGCATCATCTGGATTGCCCGTGGAAGCCGTCTGACCTAGAACAGCAGGAAGGTCGTATTCTCCGGCAGGGAAACCGGAATAAGCAAGTGAAAATCTATCGTTACGTCACAGAAAATACGTTTGATTCGTATATGTGGCAGATTCTGGAAAATAAACAGAAGTTTATAAGCCAGATCATGACTTCTAAATCGCCTGTCCGCGCCTGCGATGATGTGGACGATACCGCGCTGTCCTATGCCGAAATCAAGGCACTGGCAACGGGTAATCCCTACATCAAGGAAAAGATGGACTTGGATATTCAGGTCAGCAAGCTGAAGTTGCTGAAAGCCAATCACACCAGCCAGATTTATAGCTTGGAATCGGATATTGCGCGCCGCTATCCGCGAGAAATCGCTGTGGCACAGGGTCAGATCGAAGCACTGAAAACCGATATGGAAGCGGCAAAACCGCTTCTGGCGCAGGATAAAGACCACTTCGCTATGGAGATCAGCGGTAAGGTGTACACCGAACGCAAGGAAGCGGGTGCGGCCATCATCGAGGCTTGTAAGGCTTTGAAAGCGGCTGGCACCGAGGGCAGGATCGGCAGCTACGGTGCGTTTGAACTGCATTCCCGGTTTGACAACTTCGATAAGGTGTTCCGTTTGTCCATCAAGGGTGCATGGAACTACTCGATGGAAGTCGGCAAAGACCCGCAGGGTAACATTCTGCGCGTTACCAATGCGCTGGCAGGCATTGAAAGAACGCTGCCGCAGGTGGAGCGCAGACTGGAAACCTTGGAACAGCAGTTGGCGCAGGCAAAGGAAGAAGCCAAACGTCCCTTTGCGCAGGAAGCGGAACTGGCTGAAAAATCTGCGCGCCTTGCGGAGCTGAACTCTCTGCTCAACATGGATGAAAAGGGCAGTGAGGATGCGCTGGGAGTGGACGAGGATGCAGCCGAAACCGAAGTTGCAGACAGGCCGCGCCAGCCTGTGAACTATGCAGGCCGCGTTGCAGAGCGCACTGCGGACAATGTGCGGAAACCCTCTGTGCTGGCGCAGCTTCATGCAAAACAGGCAGAGCGCAGCGGAGAACCGCAGAAATCCCAGAAGCGGAAAAGTCACGATATGGAACTGTAAATGAGAGCCGCCCCGTCAGTTTTGTCTGGCGGGGCATTTTTTTGAAGGAGGGCATTTGCTGACATTAACACCGATCAATTTGAAAACGGCAAACGCATTTGTGCAGCAGCATCACCGCCACCATAAACCGACGCGGGGGCATAAGTTCTCCATCGGCGTATCGGATAATGGTGCGCTGGTGGGCGTTGCTATCTGCGGCAGACCTGTGGCACGGCGGCTGGACGATGGCTATACGCTGGAAGTTAACCGTCTGTGTACAGATGGAACACCGAACGCTTGCAGCATCCTGTATGCGGCGGCGTACCGTGCAGCACGGGCAATGGGTTACAACAAAGTGATCACCTACATTCTGGATACGGAAAATGGAGCATCTCTGAAAGCTGCCGGGTACACCTGTGAGGGCAGAGCCGGAGGCTTGGAATGGAACGGCGCGAAGGCACCGAAACAGGCTGACCAATATCCGCGCCAGATGAAAACACGATGGGTCAAGAAAAAGGAGGGCTTGGCATCTACCAGATCACTGCCCGTGACCCGGAACACGACTACCGCTTTATGAATCTGGATTTTGTAAAGCGGCATGGGATGGAAGTAAACTGTGCAGACTATGAACTGGTCTATACCGAGCCTCTTACGGAAAAAGATACACTTGAAGCTATTTACGAACGCTTCAATATTCAGCGTCCAGCAGACTTTACGGGGCATTCGCTGTCGGTCAGCGATGTGGTGGTACTCAATGATGGCAGTACGGTCAAAGCCTACTATGTGGACAGTATTGGATTTGCTGAACTGCCGGAATTTTTCAAGGAAAGGAATATAGATTTGCAGAAAGAGAACCTTCTGAACGAGGAATTGCAGGAAATCGAAATCTTTGATAAGCCGGGTCTTTTCAGCAATGGCCGACTGCGGGATGAAGATGTGCCGGATGGCTTATATCGCTATGATCTGCGCGGTTCAGACTATGACCCCGGCCAGCCTATTACGGTGGAGAAAACTGTGGTGGTGAACCATGCGGCATCTGTTCTGATGGCCGAAGAACTTGACCTTGGTGCAGAGGGGCGGCTGGAACTTGGCGAGGAAGGGCTGAACTTCACAGGCGCAGAGTTGACCGTGCGAGAGTTCATGGAGGAACAGCGGCAGAAAAACAATGCGCTGATCCACGGCGATTCCGACCACATCGCAGTCGAAGGGCATATCGGCACATGGTATGCTGTTGATGAAACGGAAATTGGTGGCGAGAAGTTCTTCCTGCTGGAGCATGAGGAACACGGCGATATGGCGGCCTGCGTTGCAGTCAATGAGCAGGGCAAGCTGGTGGCAGAGGATTTGTGGAACGGCTTCGATGAAGATTTTCAGGAAGCAGTGCAGAAATACTTCTCTGAAAAATGGAATATGCCGAAAAAAGAAGATGTGGTGTCAGAGATCATTGAAAAGGCTGTGCCTGTGCCGGACAACAGCGCACAGGACTATTCGGATGTGCCTGTTTACTACGAGCCGTTCAACTATGCCAAAGAAAATGACGAGGTGGATTTATACCGCACATCCTATCGGCTGAACAGTGAGTGCAAGCAGGCAATCCATGAAGCAATTGCGGACAATTATGACGGGATGTACCTTGGCGATGATGCAGTCGATCAGGTGGTGCGGCAGTACGGCATGGAGCGTGTGGGCTACATCCTGGCGAACACGCTGCATCATAAAAGTTGCGATGGCCGCTTTTCTCCCGGCAATAAGGAATGGGCAGAGCAGGTCAGCACCCCGGAGCATAATGCAGACCGCATGACCTTCCGCACAGACTGGGTGGTTGACAGCCACCCGGCTATTCTGGATGGCTTTGTAACGATGTTCCGGGAAGAACTGGATGCGCAGAAAGAACTGGAACAGGAGCAGCCTTTTGTAAAGCAGTTCTATGTGGTCGAAAATTTGCAAGCCGCGCCTTTGAAAATTGAGCCGTTCGGAAATCTCGACGATGCAATGTCGCAGTATCAGGCGCTTCCGAACCATTGCATGAAAGCCTTGGGTGTGGAGAAAAATCCTGATCCGCTGCCAGGGTCGCTGGATATTTTGCAATGCAAGAACGGCATTGACACCATCGTGGAGGACTACAAAACGGTTCCGGGCTGGGATAACCCGTATATCCAGAATCATGTTGTCCAGCCGTTACAGGGGGCCTTAGCCGTGCAGGATGTGGAACTGGCCTACGAATTGCCGGATGCCTATTTCCATATCCAGACTTGTGAGGATGGTTTCGACTATACCTTATATAATAAGGACTTTACGGAACGGGATGGCGGCATTCTCGAAACGGATGGAGATAAGTCTGTGCAGGAGGCTATGGCGGAGTTGCTGGCAGAGTTCGGCTGCGATGCGGCAGAGGGTAAAGTCATGGATGCGGCAGAACTGCGGGAACAGGCTGATGCGGTGGCTGAACAGCAGGCAGAGGTTTTGAAAGAAAAACTCGCTGTAGAAAGACCCGCGCCGGAGGAAACACTCAGTTTTTATGTCGCGGAGTGTTTGGAGTTCACGTTTGCGGGAGAGTTCCACGATCATCTGACAATGGAAGAAGCCTTGGAAGCCTACGACAAGATTCCGTCCGAACGGATGAATGCTAACAAGTGCATAGGATTCTGCATCGAGGAAGATGGCGGCTTTGTTGGAATGTATGAGCTGGTCGTGAACGATAAAGTGCAGCGCGAGAACATCAACTCCATCAACTATTTC
>ERZ857480.86814-NODE-134573-length-13114-cov-8.9877_pt1 | contig 13114 bp, 16 predicted proteins | sample MGYA00519767_ERZ857480 | MGnify/ENA primary metagenome ERZ857480 (study PRJEB31778, sample SAMEA3449210) | human gut metagenome | biome: human gut; feature: human-associated habitat; material: faeces | place: United Kingdom | collected 2010/2012 ...
GAATTGAAGCACTTTTCCGTTCCGCTCCGCTCCACTTCAAAGGGCTTCAATTCCTGTATCTTACCATATCTCTTCTGGAAATTATTCTTTTTGGGTCACATCTATTGACAACGCAGAGACAAATGAAAGATATATTGGCGATGCTCTTTTCCAGAAAAAATATTCAACAGATACTTTTCCATTTGTAAAGAAAAGAAATAAGGGTGAACTTGATCAGTATTATATCCAAGGTATACTCCCCAAAATAATACCTGAAAGCATCTTTAATAAAGTGAATCGCCTTATATCTGAAAGAAAAGATAAAGCATCAACTAATTGCACAAACACATACATGTATATATCAAAAATAAAATGCGAACTGTGTGGCTGTTCATATAGAAGAAAAAACTATAACTGGCAAATATATTGGGTATGCAAAACTCATAACGAAAAAGCAGCTAACTGCAATGCAATTTCGCTATCTGAAAAACAAATAAATAATGCATTTATAAAAGTGTTCAACAAACTGCTACACCATTATAAGATTATTCTCATAACTACCTACGATCTGCTGCAAGAACTCAAATGTAAGAAATACGGAGGCAATATCTGAGTAATGGATATCCACAAGGAGATTGCGAAGCTCCGAGAGCAAAATCACATTATAGCGCGGCTCCGAACAAAAGGCTTTATGGATAAAGGTAAATTCCAAGAACAAAGCAAGGAACTGAATAATAATATACAGAAACTGCAAGCCGAGCTGAAGAAAATAACACGTTCCGATGATGAAGATGATGTTCTGGATCAGCTGGATATGCTTGTCGATTACTTTGAAAAACGAGAGCATATGATGGTATCCTTTGAGCCGGAAACCTTTGACAGCATGGTAGATATGATTACAGCAAATCAGAATGAACTGACCTTTCATCTGCTCGGTGGAATTGAACCGAAAGAAAAGATATAAAATGCTTGCAAACGCTTGCAATTATCAGAAAAGTGTGGTATAATAAGAGCAAAGGAGAGTGATACTATGGCAAACACTACTGCTGTTTATGCTCGTATTGATATAAATTTAAAGGAAAACGCCGAATCTATTCTGAATCGTCTCGGCATCACACCATCAAGTGCAATTCAGATGCTCTACAGTCAGATTGTTCTTGAAAACGGTATGCCCTTTGTGTCCAAGCTTCCGTCTTCTGCACCGGTTGCAATCGGAGGTATGAATCAGGCTCAGCTTGATGCTGAACTGATGAAAGGAATTGCATCTATGGGAAACGGAAAGACTTATACTGCAGATGAAATCGACGCACAGTTTGCGGAGGAATTCGGAGAATGATAAATAAATAGCATTGTCTATTCTCCGACAGCAAGGGATGACCTATTCTCAATCCGCAGATATATTGCAGATAAGCTGAAAGCCCCGACAACAGCCACGAAACTTGCCAAACGAATCAGAGAACTTGATAGATCACCGGAGCGTTATGTATGAATTGATTGGGAGCCGTGGCATATTGATAATCCAACTAAACCTTGCCGTTTTTGAATTGCCTGAAATATAAAACCCTCCATTTTACAGCGTTTTGATTATATAGCCTTATGGATGGTGGCAAGGTTTAATTGGGGGAGCAATAGTATGAATATGCGGCATTATCCTGTTGGCAATTACGAAATCTTCTATGTCGTTGATAACGAAAATGCAGTTGTAACGATTGTGCGTATTTTCTACGGTTGACGAGATATCGAAGACATCATAGCAAATGAAGCGGACCTGTCATAACAGCAGGTCTGTTCTCATATCTGAATTATAGTGCTTGTGACCAAAAATCACAAGTGCTTTTTATTGCATATAGTGACTGGATTTCAGCAGAGAGTTGTGGTATGATTGTTGCTGAAAACCTGTACATACAGGCAGAAGGGAGTAAAAATAATGGCTAAGAATCGAAAGATTCCATTCGGATATATGATGAAGAATGGAGAAATCACAACCAATCCCAAGGAAGTACTGGCGGTAGTGACAATCTTCCGCAGATACATAAGCGGAGATAGTCTGACAGCAATCGCCCTGTCAATGGAAGTACCATACAACGAAGGCATTTTGTGCAACAAAAACATGGTAAAGCATATCATCGAAAATGAAAAATATCTGGGTACGGACAAGTATCCACAACTCATTGATGAAGATACCTTCCGCAGAGCCAATGCCAAGCGTGTAGCCAAAGCTACATCTCTCTGCGTAATTACTGATGACTTGCAGGCAATCCGTAATCGCACATTCTGCAAGGAATGCGGTCAAAGGATGTTCCGTAAGGGTGGCAACACCAGAAGCGAAAAGTGGGACTGTTGCAGAAAGGAATGCTATTCCCTTGATTACAGACTTACAGATCAGATGCTCATCGGTGCAATTCTGAATGTGCTGAATTCTGTAATCGCCAATCCGAGCCTGCTGGAATGCAGTTCAGAATCAAGTACATATATCCCAAGCGGTGAAGTGATCCGTCAGCAGAATGCAATCCGTCATATGATGGATGTAGCACAGCTTGACTACGACAGAACCAAATCCGAAATCCTGCGTCTGGCTCAGATGCAGTATGACTGCTGTACATACAGCGAAAAACCACAGCAGACAGAGTTTCTCAGAAGTCTGCTTATCGGTCATGAACAACTGAACAGCTTAGATATTGGCTTGCTCAGATCCTGTGTATCAAGGATATGGGTGAGCAATTTTTGTACCATAGAGATTGAGCTTGTAAACGGCACAATCATTCACAATATCACAGAAAGGAGCAACGTAAATGGCAACGGCAACGAATGTAACGGTGATTCCTGTGAAACCGCAGACAGCAAGTAACCGCAGTCAATACAAACAGCTTCGTGTAGCTGCCTACTGCCGAGTATCAACCGAATAGGAAGAACAGCAGAACAGCTATCAAGTGCAGATTTAGTATTACACCGATCTCATCAACGGTAAAAAAGAATGGACGCTTGCGGGTATCTTCACATATGAAGGAATTTCGGGTACACAGACTAAAAAGCGTACCGAATTCAATCGCATGATCAGAATGTGCAAGCAGAAAAAGATTGATGCTTTCACTACGGATAGAATACAAACAAATAAAAGGTCAACCGCCGAAAAACACGCAGAATTGCGACATTTTCGGTAGTTGACCTTGTTTTGTTATTGGAAGTATCCGTTTCGGATACTGATAGGTTATCTCTCACCCTCAAATGAAAGGTTTTCCTCAAACAACACTATGCAAATAAAAGGTAGGCTTTCATTTGATTGTGGAAAGCTTTCATTTGAGGGTGACTTTTATTTGAATGTGTAGGGGACCGCAGTCTTCATCCCGGTTAAGGTGTGATAGACTCGATGCTTAATCGCTGTTGCCATTTTGCAGTACTACAGAGTTTCCACACATTAATTTCAACAAGCTTTCAGCAATTCATTAGCGGCAGGTTTCCTCACAGACAGCAATAATAGTTTGATCATCTTGCCAGCCGTATTCCCTAATAGTAAAGCTGCGATCGTCGTACCTCACACGATTATTTTCATCACTGTTATATAGTACGATGGGCGATGAAGGAGTGTCCATATCCAAAAAGCCTTCATTTATTAGACCTACTATTACATCACCCACTGTCGCATTCATCGGAACATATACTAAGCATTCTGCACCGTAGAACCCCTTAACAACATGGATAGAGATTTCTCGCTTTGGATCATATTCTTCACAACAAAACAAGAGTTTATCTCCTGAATTAAGCTTTAAACCTAGTGTATCAAAAAATCCTAAAATACTATTATTATTTTTACACACCCAAGCAAAGCAGTGGGGGAGTTGAACTAGAAAACCTTCTTTATATAAATCATTCATGATATCATGAATGGTAGATTTTTTATCAAATGTTTTACTAATATGCTGACCAGTTTCAGCATTTTCAAGTGTTAATGTGATTCCGTTACATTTTTTGAAAGCTACAAAGGTTTGACCATCTTGCCACCCATACTCTTGTACCGTTTTGTTTCGATTTACATATTCATGTCCTTGATCCGAATCTTTCAAAACCCAAATACCAGTGCATGAATCATTTTCAGGCTCTAAAAATTGCTCCATAATAAGTCCGATAATGATGTCATAGATATCCGCATCTATTGGAACATCAATATCACATTCAAAACCAGTTAGTTCATTAATGATCTTGACCCTTATTTCCTGAACTATGCTGTCGCTGAAAGAGTCCTGATTAGATGAAGTTTCATATTGATATGGTAATGGTGCTGCAATGATATTATCCCCATCATGCCATCCGTATTCGGCAATGGTTCTATCAAGACAATCGTACTTTGTACCTGACAAAGAATATAGGCTAAATTGCATAGCAAGATAGTTTTTGGGGTTACTTTTCAAGAATTGTTCTTTTATTAGTCCAACTATTACATCACGAATAGTGGCATTAATGGGAACATCTACATCACACATAGAGCCATCAATATCATTGGTTATTTTGACTGTGATTTCTTTATTACACTTTATTTTGGGCTTATTTGATTTCTTTCCGAGTCTATACGAAATGTAAGCTACTAAACTCAAAACAAATAATCCCCCACCAGCAAATACAACATTTTTAGTAGAGTTTTTCATTGGCAATCCTCCTAAAGGTATTAGTGGTGTTCATTTTTGTAATTGTCCGCCCCATTCGATAACAGTGAAACCTTTTCGTCTAATAGGAGAAGGTTCTATCGGTGGTTCTAAAACAGTGTTATTATCTGCTTCTTGATAAATCATAAAGATTCTAAGTATTTCATCGGGCTTAGGTTCAATAGAAAGCTCAAAATCATGCTCGTAGTCCTCGCTAAAGAAGCTAATGGCATTATACTCGTTTTTGCAAAGAATTGGATACCAGTAGACAATGAATTCATTGTACTCCCTGGGCATAAGTCCGAACATAGCCAACTTTTCTCTTAAGAAATCAACCAGCTCATCACGATGTACTACATATCCTCGTTTTATTTCATAATGCGTGCTACCAGTAGCTTCCCAGAACAGATAAGAATACTCTTTATCATTACAATCTATAATTGTGCCATTGGGGTAAGCGTTTACCTGCCAGCCGCTCTCAGTATATGCCGGATAAGAAACCGTAACAAGATTGCTGTTTTTTAATTTAACAGTTACTTTTGTGGACTCTGGTGGGTATAAATAAACAATCGGCTTTGCAACGCCCTCAGAAACAGCGACGAGTGTCTGACCCTTCTGCCAGCCGTACTCCTTGACAGTCTTGCTGCGGTCATCGTACTTCACACCAGCAGAAATGCCACCATCTACATCCTTTTTGTAGAGAACAATGCGTGCAGAAGGTGTATCAGCATCTAGGAAGCCCTCGTCTATGAGACCAACGATGACATCACCCACTGTTGCGTCCATCGGAACATCAATATCGCAATCAGCACCGCCGCACCCCTTAACGATCTTGACACTAATCTCCTCAAAAGCGTAATATTCCTGACATCGAAAGATTAATGTGTCTCCCGATTTAATTCCCTTTGTGCCTATTATATCTGAAAAACTGAGGCGACAATGGTTGTAATAGCACTCCCAACTAAAGTGATTTGGAAGCGAAATAAGAAACGACACTCTGCGAAGCGACTCATAAACATCGCTTATCGTTGCTTCTTTCTTGAACACTTTGATTATCTTCTGCTCCGTTGCAGCATTAATAATCGTTAGTGTAATATTACTGCTTTCTATTTTTAGTTTCATGTGTTAACTCCTTTCAATCATTAACTATTATGAAAATAGAAGGTTGGAGTATTGAAAACGACCTACCAAAGAAGTCTAAGCAAATCCATTGAAGCAGTATAATCTTATGAAGCATAATATACAGCAACTAATGTTTGCCCATCTTCCCATCCACACTCCTCAATAGTCATATTACGTTCTTTATACACCACGCCATTATCCTTATTGTAGAATACAATAGGCGCCACAGTGATATCTTCATCCATAAAACCAACACGGACGAGATCAGAGATTACTTCACCAAGTGTTGCCTCCACTGGTATGTCGATATCACAATCCGTCATTGTATGCCCATTTATTATAATACAATTAATCATATTTTTCACAATCAAAACAAGCCTCTCCTTTCGTAATCTTGAAATGACATAATGATATTTTCTTTTCTAAGTTCATCTACCAGTTTTGCGTCAGCAGTATGGTTAGGAAAATTATCTTTTCCACGCAAAAAATACTGCCACATAATTTCGCTTCTCCCCAAGTCCCATGTTGCGTCTAAACCATACCAGTTTCCGCTTAGTAAAACTATATTCCAACTGTGACGATCTGTTCGCCCTATTCCGCTAACGATTCGAGTTACAATATTAGCTTGCCGAAGCATGGAATGTAAAAGTAAAGAAACACCTTCACAGACTGCCGTTCCTTTCACTAGCGCATGATATGCAGAATAGTAGGAAAATGAGTAATCATAAACAACGTGATCTACGACAAAGTGATAAATCGCCTTTATCTTGTCATAATCAGAATTACAGCGATACACTAGCTTAGATGTGGCACTTGCCACCTCTCTACGGAATTGTTGTTCATTTTGAAAACTGGTTCTGAATTGAAATTGTAAGGTGGAAAGAGTGAGTCTCGAATCGTTTGATCCATGCGTTTTAATTGAACATTTGTATGTACAGTTGTGTCTAAAATAATCTCCGTGGAATTTGTTGTTATTTCTCCAATTGGCCAACTGATCATAGTAGTTTTTGGGCGGTTGAGTAAAATCAAGGATGCCGATGCATGGCTTCATATAGTATACTGCTCGTTCAAAAGCCTTAATTCCATTTATCGAAGCGCCATTAATAATAATAGATGGAGCTTGAATGGTGAAACCATATTCTAATCGTATTTCTAGCATTGTATAAGCAATCCTAGAAATAGAAAAGAGTGACAAAACAAATTGATATGTTCTGTCACCCTTTCGATATATATCCTCACGCTTAAGCATTGTAGATAATTCAGGACTACTAAGCCAACTTTGCGCTTGAATGGCATCTGATTGCGATGCGAACTGAATATATGTCTTTCGAGAAGCAATAGATTCTATCAATTTGTCAACCGGCGACTGATGGCTTGTAATCTTAATTCTCATTTTTTCTTCATCTTTTCTGCACCGTTATTAATCGTGCGAAGCGACTTAATTGTCCCAGATATCTCCCCTGAATGTCCACAAAGACACCTAAAGAATGTTGAGCCGGTTTTGTTGCAACACACACGACCGCATTGACCACATTTTACAATGCTCGTATTTCCACAGTAAGGGCATGAATATGAATCATCACAGAAAATTCCACCGTCAAAATTGACCTCTTCCTCGACTTTAATGTCATCTTGCTGAGTAGGTGCTGTAGAATCTTTGCTACGATATTTATCAAATATGGTTTTATGCTTTTTCTTTGCGGCATCTGTTGCGGAAAGAAATCCTGAAACCATATACCATCCATTAGTATAGTGATCAACACGAATTATATAGTGCTTGTATTTTTTTGACTGGCAGTAAGCGTTTATATACTTCGATTCGATATATGATCCTTTTTCCATTGTCTCTACCTCCATTCGTATTCGCAATCAGGCCAACTGCAGTGAAATTCGCAATCAGACGATGAGGCTTCAAATACGGAGTTCTTGATTTCACGTCGACACAAGGGGCAAGTCTGAGGCAACGAAATCCTCTTTTCAGCCCACTTTGCCTTTAATCTATCATGAGATGCTTGTTGCTGCGGCGTTAGGGGAGGATGACCTGGTGGTAATACAATTCTAGGTTGAGGTGTAATGTGAACCCTTTGTGTAGGTTGAGGAGGTGGTGCGATACCCTTTTCTATGCGTACTCTTTGTGGTTGGGGTGCAATTCCTTTCGGAATTTTGATATTCATTTAGCATCACTCCTCTGTTTCTGTAATTTGGGCGTTTCGATCATCCGCTTCCATAGCATCTGAGTTGTCTTCCAATGCCTGTTCCGTAGGTTGCTGTAGAGCAGACGATGAATCTGTACTAACTTCAGATAAAGAATCAGATTCGTCCTTAACCTGCTCATCTGGGCTACTGAATAACTCTTCATCATCAGATAGATGCGTAGTTGAAGTAGACTGGGTTTCTTCATTGTAAAAAACATTCTTGCTAACCATCATGCACTTGACATCAACACATGAAACAGATCGAAAAGCCTTCCAATAAAGTTTGTGAGGGTTGAGTACGATTGCGTATCCTAAATCATCAGAGAAGTATCGAGTTTGCGTGATAAGATCAGTACTCGACATAAAAACGGGAAGAGAATTTGGATGCGTATGAAACCATCCGAGAAACTTACAGTCTGTATTATGATCGGCATTATACGCATCGAGTGCTTGCTCAATTGCAAACATAGAGTCGGTAGAAAGCTGTAAATACACTTCTGTACTCATATCAGTCGGTACAGTAATAATAGATTCAACTTCTGTAAAGTATGTATCTTTACTTTCATCATAATAGTGATGCCCAATCATAAAACCACATACTTCTGTATGGTTGTGTTCAGTATGCTTGTCCCATTCAATAAAACTAAGAATGGCATTAGCTGCATCCTTAAGAATATAAAGAAGATAGTTGGAACTTCCTGATTTATAGTTGTCGCACTTCGCATTAAGTCGATGCCTTTTTATTGGATAAGATAAGTCTTTATGTGACAATGGAGAATATTCACTTTCAATATAAGGACGACGGATGAATTTTTCTTTGGGCTGGTGGATATTTACTTTAATTTTCATCATGATGACCTCCGTTTTCATTTCTATGAATTCGAATGCGATTAGGTTGCCTACAATCGTTTTGGTGTCGAATTCTTATTCTATGCTGCGGTTCTACAGTATAGTACTCGTTTAACACTTCTATTCTCTTTTGAGAATCAAAGTGAGATTCAACGATACGGCAAAGCAGTTTTAATCTATCAGAAATCAAATTCGGCTGTTCAGGTGATTGCTCAGAGCAATCTGTGCGTAAAAACTCTTCTAGTTCGTTACGGATCCACATTTTAGATAATAACCTATCAGTTGAATGATCAAATTGACGAACCATTGCGATTTGACCAAATGAGAGTATGTATAAAATAGAGGACAGAAAGCTACACATTACTAAGTAAATGGCATCACTAATCTTGTCAGATGAAAACAAAGAGCCAAATCGTAATAACCATAATGCAGATAATGACGGTCCTGTTGATCTGCCGAAGAAAATATTGGTTGTCAACCCAATACACCACTCGAAAAATACAATCATAAGCACAATCATAATTTTTAGTAGTTGCAATTGCAAATAAATAAGCCATTTACCAATTAAGATAAATATAAATGCAGCTACAATAAGAGGGTTACCTAGTATAACAAGCAAATTTGCCAACCCTCTCAATGAATCTGTCTCTGCAGCAGCCTGTGTACAAATTTTAGATTGTTGACTATGCCTAAGCTGAAGGATAGATGAAGATACAAAAATCGAGGAAGTGCCAAAAGCAAATGCTATCGGTTTATCATATTCAAAAAAATAAAATTTCAGTTTTTTAGGAGAATCCAAACATTTCTGCTGATAATTGTTGCAACTGTAATTAAGTATGTCGTACAAATCACCAGCTTCGTTGAAATTCTTTGTTCTAAGAATTCTCGCTAGAACACGATCCCCCATCATGATCATCATAGCTGTATAGATTACATACGAAACAGACGATATTATATACGCTTCCAGTGAGAGAAATCCGGCTGTAAGCAAAAGCCAAATCAAATAATTTAGAACAGTAATTATAACTAAATAGCATTTCTCCTTCTTCATACTTCATCATCCTATCTATATTAAGCACCTCACATACATCGAAATTGATGACCTTTTTCTTGACCCCTTATTTTTAATAATCCCTCACCTGGAGATAACTCTTGAAAAAAAGTTCTGGAGTGTTTGGGTCTATATGTGGGTACTGTATGTGTACCTTGACCTGTAGGAATTTTAAGAATTCGATTTATGGAAATGATTCCTCCGTAGTCAATATGCTGAGCCGTAGAGGTATTAAATACTAATGTTTCGCCAAGTAAAGCTTCTAAATCACTCCCGTCATTATGATTTAAATAATACCACTTTTGTATTTTTCCGTCAAAATCAGTGCAACGCATCATTTGCTTTGGATAGTCTTCTTGCAAACATATAATGAAGAGACGCTCTTGATGCTTCAACCACGAAGAATCACTATTCCAAATCCAAGAAAATAATTCTGCTTGCTCGTATGATAGGTGATCTAAAATAACAATTATATTCGGCAGCAGAGGAGTTACGGTATTAAAATTCATAGAAAGGTCTGCGTGCAACATGCGTGAAATAGTTTTGTTATACTCAATATTCTCTGTATCTGAAATAACAGAGGAAGATATTGTTCGCAGGTTTATCTGAAAACCATATCCCATATTTAATATGCGAGAATTATAGCCGGAATTGTTACCAAATACCGGGTATAGCATATCCCTAAGAAGCGCACAGTAATGAGATAAGAATCCTCTGGCACTTCCAAAATCCCCCATACTGTTTCTAAGAATTTGATTTGCGTATGTAGCATACGATTCTGTAATTGAACCCTGATTGCGTGATGACTCAATAGAGTTTTGTAACTCTTCGACTGAAGAAAAGATGTTGCTAGCATTACGGCTGCTGTCAGCCATCATGTTTATAATTACTTTTATCATATCGGGATTACTACATAGATGTCTAGTCTCACAATACTTGTCATATTCCTGAACAAGAAAGTCTGCATATTCATTAAGTGGTAGGGGGGTATAATAGGCATTGTTTTGTGTGGCAATAAGAGGCCTATATACATCATATGCGCTAACTGAATTTGAACCTTGACCAGATATAATCAGCACTGCAGTATTTCTACGATCTAACATTCTAAGATATTTTGAAAGAATGTTCATTTTATAATCCTTGCCGTACCGTGGATTAGCGTTATTTGGTTCGCCAATTGCACCGCTAGCACCTGAGATTACAAGATTAGTCAGCTGAGAACGATCAACATAGCCATCAAAACACTCAACAGTTCTTACATCATACCTTGGCTGATTGAATGTTACATTTGAATTATCAATAGCATATGGAAGAGTAGGTTGTGGACTCGGTAGATGAGAGCCAGGACGGATTTGAATTCTTGACGTTTGACTCGCATCTCCTGATGGATTGTATACGTGAGCCCTAATTTTAATATGTGCCATGAAATCTCCTCACAAACTCCATAATATCCATGAAACATAAGTCAACACAATGCCGCTGACCATCGACCAAAATGCTGTTTTTCTAGCGTTTTTCTTATCTTCATCATCTTCCATAATTAATGATGCTAAAAATGATATAGCAGTTATAGCCACAAAAATCCAAAAAATAACCTTTGATGCTGTTTTCATATACTCACCTTACGCTGTTATAAATCTTCTATCCATTTAACAAATGATTTTATCATGATTTCAATTTGATAATTAACGCCATCTACTTTTCTTTTACTATAATCAACCGATGTCTTGATATACATGAGAGACTGCTTGGAGTTATTTATGAATTCGCTGTTATTTGTCCTAATTTCTTCATATGATCCTTCAGAAATATCAATCACTTGGTCATTTTTTCCTGATAAATGTTCTGTAGTAAATGTCCATTTCTCTTTCATATCACGAAGAGGTATTTTTGACTGTGAATGTAGTATCACAGTTACAGATCCAGCGATTATTAATATAATAATTGCTATAGCCCTGAATGCGGCAACAGCCTGACTGAGATCAAGCAGTCTATCTAGCAAATTGAAATCTTTTAACGCCCCAAGTGCGTTCTCAAACTTCTTTTTTATGCTGTTAGTTGAAACACTAATTCTTATGGTTTTAGTTTTAATTCTAACCTTTTGAGGAGCAAATGCTCTGATTGAGAATAATCCTGAATCTTTACAACCGCAGTTATGGCATTGTGGATACTCTCTCCAAGAGCTTTCTAAATGGGGAGTATTGCATTCTTTACATACCACAATACTCATCCCAGCTTCAAACTCTTCAAAGGTTAGTATATCGTGTTTCCCTTTTAATACCTTTGCCTCTGATGATGATAGTTTATGCGTTTGAATTGCGTTCTTCATATTCCTCTACTCAAATTCGGCATTACTTCTTCTAAATCACCAGTTAATTCAATGTATTCAACATGAAGGCAATCACTTGGTTGGTTAACTGGTCCAACAGTAAGAATCGCCAACTTAGGAAAACCGATTTCGTCCAAAGTGTGTTCTAAAAGCCATTCATTTGGCATTCCCATGAAAAATCGAGAAACTGTTTCGTCAGTTGTGGATCCCGCCATGCGTTTATGAGGAGATTGTATATGTTCATCACAGAAACATTCATCTTTATATATATCATTTCTTGGTTTGCCGTGAAATTCAACCCATTTTTCACACGGGACATACGTTCCATCTACTACTGTGCCTCTGCATTTTGCACGAAGAACGCAAACATGACCGCTTTCATAATCTAATGGATGCACATCAAGGACAAGTTGGTATTCTTCTCCGTATTTTTCTTTAAGGTATTCTAATAACTCCCGAACGGTTGATTTATTTGTAAGTGGGGATTCAATAATATCATCATCAAGCATTGCACAAGATAAATAGTCATCAATCTGACAAAAACAGGATTCACGCTTAAATATTGGAAACGTTGAGAAGGTGTTATTCGTTCCGTCAAAATAATACTTGCATCCGTATTTGGGAAGTAATCTGGGGGCGTGTTTTCCAGTTATAGTTGAATTCGCTCGGATTTTGAATTTCTTCGGCTTTGTTTCATTTTGTTCTGCAATTACTTCTTCTGGATTATCAACGTGAAGCACTTTAACCGCTTCCTGACACATTAAAGCAGAAATAAGTGCTGATGTCACTTGGGTGGTTGGTACTTTCTGTTCCTGAATCGCTTTGAATTTATAAGTATCACATGATGTACGGCGAATTGATTCCTGCTGGATACTATCATTATCCATACCACACTCCAAGCAAGCAGTATAAGGGAAATGCACAACGCTGAGGTTTGAATAGAGACTGCTTA
>ERZ857480.76694-NODE-118869-length-13084-cov-6.0000_pt1 | contig 13084 bp, 17 predicted proteins | sample MGYA00519767_ERZ857480 | MGnify/ENA primary metagenome ERZ857480 (study PRJEB31778, sample SAMEA3449210) | human gut metagenome | biome: human gut; feature: human-associated habitat; material: faeces | place: United Kingdom | collected 2010/2012 ...
CCGATCTCCATCACACCACGCCCTCTCGCTGAGCGAACAGCAATGCTCTGAGCGTTAATGTGAGCGCATGATAATCAGCAGTATTGCGGTTTTCATAGAGGTACGAAACAGTATACAGCATAGCCTGCCGGGAGGTTTCCTCATGCTCCACTAACTGCTTTTCGGTCATGCGCCCCACATCCATCACGAGCCGCTGCGCCGTATCAATCAGCGTGAGAATGAGCTTGTCATCCTCACAGTGATCTACACGGAGATAGTTTTTCGTCTCAGGAAGTGAAATAAGGTTCATCAGCCGTTACCGCCTGTTGTGCCGCCGGTCGTGCCGCTTGTGGTCGCCTTAGTACCTGCCATCTTGAGCACCTTAACGGACTCAGGCAGAATGAGACGACCGTCCACACGCTGGGTGGTCATGAAGCCGACCTGATCGGTGCGTGCATATAGCTCGTTCAGACGGCGGAAGGTACGGTTCTGTCTGTCAGCCACCCAGTAATTCTTCATGTCGCCGAAGAGCAGCACCTTTTCACCCTTTGCCACAGTGGGCATAAAGGAGCTTGTTCGGATCGGACGACCGAGAATGGTATCGGGCTTTGCAATGTCGAGCGAAGGCTTCCAGATATATGCGTCGTTCTTGTCTTTCAGCTTCATAAGTTGCAGGAGAATGGTCTCATTGCAGACAAATACAGCGTTGCGGCGGTAGGGAGATTTCAGACTGTAGTAGAGGTCGAAAATTTCGTCAAAAGTGATAGCAGTCTGGGATGCGGTAGTCACACCGAGCTGCGCACCGCCGGTCTCATCGAGGATACCGAGAGGCTTCTTATCACCGTCACCAGTGAAGAATGCACGCTCTTCGGCATTGCCCATTGCCACACCAAAGCGAGTGGCAATATAGCTGGCAAGGTCAAAAGCAGAGTCGTGCAGAAGCTCGTTGCTGATTTTGATCATCGTACCCAGCTTGTACGCGGAAAGGGTGGTCTGACTGAATCTGGTATCGGTCTCCGGGATCTCTTCTCCCTCATCGATCCACTGCGCTTCCATCGTATCGTTGGCAATGGGAATCTTACGGGTACCGCTGTTAGTCTTGATGACCGTTGCCATCTGGCGGAAGATGTTATTCTCTTCGAGAGCCTGAATCAGTCTGCGCTCGAACTCGTCGGGCACAGTGTAGCCGCCCTCGGTGTCCTCGCCGACGGAGAGTGCGTTGCGGACTGCAAGCTGATCGCCCTTGTTGCGGATCATATCCCAGAATGCACCCTTGTACTCATCGGTAGCGGTCGGATTGGTGGGCGGCGTGTTCTTTGCGCCGGGTGCGTTGGTGACGGGCTTAGAGGTCGGTGCGGACAGCGCCGCGTCCACGGCTGCCTGCTGTTCCAGACGCTCGATCTCTGCGCCGAGAGCCTGCACATCTGCAGCCATTTTGTTGTAGGTTTCCACAGCACCGGCCTCCACAAGACCGTTTTCACCCCGGTGCTGCTCAAGAAATGCTTTCGTCTGTTCCCACAGGGTATTGCGCTTGCTGCGCAGTTCCATGATTTTGCTCATATCTTTTCTCCATTTCTGCCGGACATCTCCGGCGGGCATAAAATAACAGCGTGCTTCTGAGATGTTCCTTATCTCAGAAAAGCAAGCTGTTGTTTCAGAACTTCATAGGGCACAGAGCCGTCTTTAGTTCTGCCGTCCATGCCAATGACAGGGATTTCTGGCATGGAGACAGTCGGCGCAGTCTCTGTCAGCCTTTTCTCGGCAGATTTCTGTGTGTCAGGTGCTTTGCCACTATTGGTCTGGTCTGCGCCATCGTTTTTACAGGAATCGCTGATCTTTCCCAGAATGGTCTGTCCCATGATACGGGTGGAATACTGCCACAGGGTGTTGTTGTCCAGTGTGAACGGCTTCTTGTCTTTTTCCTTTTCATCCCCGTCCTCGTCACCGCCTTCCTTGTCGGGCTTTTCAGGATTGTTTTCTTCCTCTTTTTCCGGTTCAGGCTTTTCATCGAACAGAATCTCATCTGCAAAGCCCAGCTCAACTGCCTTTTTCGCATTGATCCATGTCTCGTCCGACATGAGCTTGCTGATGCGGTTTCTGCTGAGTCCGGTTTTTGCGGCATATGCGTTGATGATGCTCTCTTTGACCTCATTCAGTGTTGCGATGGCTTTTTCCATGTCCTTGGCGTTTCCCATCGCAATTGTGGACGGATCATGCACGAACAGGAGTGCGGTCGGAGACATCTGCACAGTATTTCCTGCCATAGCAATCACGCTCGCCGCCGATGCTGCAATGCTTGCGATTTTTACCGTTACCCTGTGCGGATAATCACGTATCATCGTGTAAATTTCTGCTGCTGCGAACACATTGCCGCCTGGACTATTCAGCCAAAGTGTAATATCACCCTCCTCGGCATACAGTTCATCGCGGAAAGATTGCGGCGTAATTTCATCACCCCAGAAGCTCTCCGAATCGATAGGTCCTTCCAGGCGAAGCACTCTGCCGCCGCTGTCATCGTGAATCCAGTTCCAGAATTTCTGCATTAAAATCTCCTCCGTTTCTTCGTTACAGACATCGTGTTTCCAGTCGTTTCTTCCGGTTATTCCTGCACCGTTTTGCCTTCGGATGAATCATCTCCGGATATACCGTAAGCTGCACCGGCATTTTGCAGCTTATTATACGAACCGTTGAGGTAGTAGTCGTTTCCGCCCTGCTCATCTGGAATCAAGTCCATATTTTCAAGACGGCGCACATCATTGGGCGAGAAAAAGCCGTTGCCCACACCGATGGCATAGGCGTTCATACGGCTCTGGTAATCTCCTCGCATGAGACCGTCCACATTGAACTTCGGGAAATATACATTCTGTTCTTCCTCCAGAAGAAGGTCTTTGATGATGCCTTTTTCAATGCGGATGATCCACGGCATGAGCGAATACTGCACAAATGCAATACCCTGATGCTCAATGTTGTTGAACGTAGACCTCTTCAAATCCTGCACCAGATGCGGTGGAACCTGAAACATTCTGCAAATTTCCTCCACATCGAATTCGCGGGTAGACAAGAACTGCGAATCCTCCGGCGGCAGCGAGATTGGCTTATACTGCATACCTTCCTCGAGGACTGCGATGCGGTGTGCATTTCGGGAACCGCCGTACACTCTCGTCCAGTTCTCACGGATCTTTTCGGGATTCTTCAGCACACCCGGATGCTCCAGAACACCGGCAGGCTGCGCTCCGTTTTTGAAGAATGCACTGCCGTAACGCTCTACTGCCATGACCGCACCGAGTGCATTTTTCATCATCGCTATCGGTGAGAAACCGACCAGTCCATTGAATCCCAGACCGGGGATGTGTAAGATTTCATCCCTGCGGAAGATAATATCCTTGTCATGCTCACCGGGCTTTTCGTCGGTGTAGGCGTGGTAAGTGTAGATCAGGTCGCCGGATTTCGGATCACGGTCGATCTCGACATTTTCGGGAAGCAGGGGATAGAGACCGAGGATGCCGTTTTTGCCGTCCCGGACAATCTGTGCATAGGCGTTGCCCCATAGTAAAAGGTGGCACATGAGTGCTTCCCAGAACGAGAATGAACTCATTTCGGGATTCGGCTGCCGATAGAGTATTTTGTACAGCGGATGGTCAATGGCTAATTCCTTATCCTCGCCCTGTCCGGTGTATCTGTAAAGGTGCAGCGGCAGTCCAGCAATCGTATTGGAGAGCAGCCTCACGCAGGCGTATACGGTAACGATCTGCATTGCCGTTCGCTCGTCAACATGCTCTCCGCTGTGCGTCATACCGAAAACGAACAGGTTTCCTGAATCCCGGACATTGTCCTGAATATCCGGCAGCATCGGCGCATCTCTCGGCTTGCTGATGCCAAGCCAGCTCAAAAAGCCCATAAACATTACCTCCTGTCAGATGACCACAAGATCGTGGTCGGGTTCATCATATACACTGCCTTGCATCTCGTGGCGAATACAGCGGTCAAGTGCCATGATCCATGCTACGATGCCGTCAATTTTCTCTGTGGACTTTTTCTTGGACGGCTTGATATTTTCCGCCGCGTCAATTTCAGCGACCACATTTCCTGCCATCCATCGCAGGACAGGATTTCCGCTATGGATAAACTTGCCCTCAAGCAGCAGCTTGTAAAGCTCCTTCATCGGTGGCGACATATCCTTGAAGCCCATGCCGATTGGGACAACGGTAAAGCCGTCACCCTCAAGATCGGTGATTAACTGCGTTGCATTCCAGCGGTCGGCGGCAATTTCCTTGATGTTATACATCGTGTGCAGCTCGTTGATCGTTTTCCGCACGAAACTGTAGTCCACAACATTGCCCTCGGTGATATGAAATAATCCCATGCGCTCCCATACATCGTAGGGAACATGGTCTCGCCGTACTCGCAAATCGAGCGTTTCTCTCGGCAGCCAGAAGTGCGGGACAACGATGTATTTCTCGCCGTCATGCAGCGGAGGGAACACCAGCACAAATGCCGTGATATCCGATGTGCTGGACAGGTCAAGTCCCGCATAGCACTCCCGTCCTCGGAGCTTTTCAAGGTCGATTGGAAGATTACCCCTGTCGTAGATATGCTCCGGAATCCATGCCACCGCACTGCCTACCCACTGATCCAGACGAAGCTGACGGAATACGTTTTCTTCCGCTGGGTTTGTCAGAGCCTCGCAGTGAGCGTCACGCACTCGGTCGATGGCAATGGTGTATCCAAGCGAAGGATTCGCCTTGTATCAAGACTCCTCGGCATTCCAGTCGTCGCCATCATCAAGTCCGTAGATCACAGGATAGAAGGACGGATCAATGCGCCTGCCCTCCAGAATATCTTTTGCTTTCGTGTGATACTCGTAGCAGATGCTGTTGCGATCCGTTCCGGCGGTTGTGATCAGGAAGTACAGCGGCTGAGTACGGGCATCACCGGAACCCTTTGTGAGAACATCCACAAGGCTGCGGTTCGGTTGGGCATGAAGTTCATCCAAAACCAGACCGGATACATTCAATCCGTGCTTTGTACCGACTTCCGCTGAAAGCACCTGATAAAAGCCAACATTACTGTAATTCACCAGACGCTTTGTCGCCGCCATGATTTTTGAGCGTTTCAGAAGTGCCGGTGTCATCTCAACCATTCTTTTGGCGACATCGAATACAATGGATGCCTGCCCACGATCAGCAGCAGCGCCGTAGACCTCAGCAGACGGCTCGTTGTCGGCGTAGAGCAGATACAGTGCAATTGCCGCTGCAAGCTCACTGTTGTGCGTAGGCACAAATGACGGTCCTGCGAGATATTGGTGACTCGGACTGTCCACCTGAATGCACTGCATTTTTACAGGATGATTTACAGGTTGAATATCCAGCAGATAATGAAAACAGGAGCGAGTTTCCTTTAACCGCGCCTGTGTGCGTGTATTTTTGCGTTTAAGCCTTGATGTCGGTTGGTCATCAAAGGTTGTAAAACGGACGATATACAAAATCTCGCCGGTCGGCCACCCATGCCGTGTAGAAGGCTCACATTTCACTGCATTTTTGATGCCGAGTGACCACAGCAGTTCTCTGACGGAAAGCGCCAGCTCTCGCAGCGTTGTGACATACACGCTTTGTCCTTTGCGTTCACCGATACAGCCGTCCGAATCCATCAGCCCTTGCAGCAATGCCCACCGCTGCTCTGCGGATGCCCTCAGATATTCCGGTCGGATTCTCTTTTCACGGAAGCTGTCGAGTAGGACTGCTTTCAGTTCATTGTACTTTATGATCTCACTGCCGCCGCATTTCTGCGGATAACGATTGTGTACCTTATACGGAATAAACGAGATAATGTCATCGACATCCTCCGTTCGGACTGTGATTTCCGGTTTGACTGCGTTTCCGTTTCCAAGCCAATAGCCGTACAGATATGGATCGATTGGTAGCTCTGCATCCGAAGTCTGAAGCGCACCGCAGACCGGAATTCGGATAAGGGAATCCCGCTTTGTCTGTGGTCTGTCGGAAAAACGCTGTCTGTATTCCGTTGTCCTGCGATAGATCTCGCCGGTCGTCCAGAGAACATCCTTGCGTTTGCCGTAAATATACTGACAGTTCCACAGATGCCTTTCCCCGGCAATGATCGAGGTGCCGTCCTTGAAGGTCAGCTTGTAGGCTTGTTCTGTATCATCCACAGGACTTTTCGCAACCACATGGCACGGAATGCCGTTTTCATCGAATACTGTATCTCCGACCTTCAGATCTCCCATATTGGTGAATCCCTGCGGAGTCGGGATCGGTGTATCCAGTGCAAGCTGCTTCCCATTTTTCTTTGGAATTTCGACATAGGCGGTACGAAATTGCCGCATATCGTCCTCTTTGACGATGCCGAAAATATCCCGGATGATCTGTTCCTGCCACGGAAGCAGCCAGAACGGTTTGCCTGCCCAGCGTCCTTTGGTATGGCAGAGATTCTCGATGAACCGCACAGCTCGGTCAGCCTTTGCCGCATCGTAGTGCGATTCCGGCAGCATAAAGCGTGTCGGTTTATAATCCTTCAGTTTCGGATAGTTGGCAGGTCTTTCTCTTGCCTTTGCCGTTCTCGCCATCAGCCACCTCCGAGAAGTTCATCCATATCGTCAACGGCAGCGTTTTTCATATCTGCGCCGGCAGTGATACGGCTTCTTGCCGCCGGGGTCAGGCCAAACTGCTCTGCGATCTTGTTCATGATCTTCAGATAAGTTTGCGCAATGGATACCTGCGGAACCTGCTGCCAGTAACCTGATTTTGTTTTCACGATCGTGCCGTGCTGTGTCATGAATTCTTCCGCCTCTTTCCAACGAGCGTATGCCTGACAGTAGGATGCGAATGCCGCCTGATCGACCTCGGTCAGCACACCAATCTGCTCCAGTTGCTTTGACAGCCTGCGCCATTCCTTTTTTGCTTCGGGCTCCAGCCACTTCGGACAGGGCGGTGCCTTGCGTTCCGGCTTCGGCTCTGCATCATTCAGCGGACGCTTGCCCGGATTGCCTTCCAGTTCCTTGATTGCTGTCGGCGTCGGTTTTCTGCCTCTCTGAGCCATCCGCATCACTCCTTTTCTCAAAAAATCTGCATAAGAAAAGGCCTGCGTGCTGCAAGCCTCTCCTATGTATATCCACCTTGAATTTATATGTGTGTCCGTCTTGGTTTGGATGGGCGGCTTAATGCTACCGCCCACCGACCGTTCTATTTACTTGTACTCGTACATCAGGATCGCAAGGGCAATCTCCGCAGCCTCGTTCTGCTCGGGTACATCCTCGCCTCTGTCATAGTTGTAGATGACCTTGCCATTCTCCTTGAGTGTCAGTTTACTGATTCTGCCCTCGTTGATGCCGTACTGGCTGCCCTCGTCGTAGACCTTTGCCCAGTAGTGAACCACCGTCTTGCCTTCCTTGGTCGGTGCCAGAATCGTGCCTTCGTGCCACATAGTGTTTACCTCGTTCTTTCGTAGTTTTCGGCTCGGTTTCCCGTTCCGTTGTACACACTATAACTCTTTTCGGCAGATATATCAAGCGGCTAAACTACCAGAATGTGCAAGGCGATTTTTTGTCGGTTGTTGTACATATTATGCCTTGCCGCAGGAGGCACACAAATGCGCCGTGTGGGCGGCTTTTATCGCGGGGCAAGATATCCGCAGAAAGCCGTAAGCCCCCCCACACAAGCGAACGTGGCGTGGAACAGCCCCTCCGCAGAAGGACTGCTCCGTTTTGCCGATCAGCCGCCGTAGTATTCTTCAATGTACTGCGTGCCGTCCTGCTCGGTGACCACACTGGGGAACCGCACCTTGTGTCCCTGCTCGGTCATGATGCCAGCGGCAAGGTCGGCGATCTCACCGAGGAACGCCATGTCCCATTCGAGGTCGGGGTTCTCGGTCAGCACCTTGCAGAATTCAAAAGCTGCCTCGTAGATGTCATCGTTGCGGTCTGCCTGTGCATCGGTAAGTTCTAGTTCTTCGGCTGCATCGCGCTTTTCTGTGTTCTCGCTCATGTAAATGTCCTCCTTAGTATTGGTGTTGTGCCGCCCCGAAGGGCGGCGGTTGTTCTCAGCACTTCGTGCCAATGCATCTGAGGGTGTCGGCATCGAAGAAGGCTTTGTAGATGTCCGGCTTGCCTACCCAGACGATGTACTCGTTGTACTCGGCATCGTACTCGATCATGCCCTCGTTCCAAGTCTCGCCCCACTCTTTCTTTGCCTTCTCGATCAGTTCCTGCTTCGTTTTCATGGTGTGTACCTCCGCATTTTCGTTTTCGGCTGGGCTTTCCGCCCTTCCGTTGTACACAGTATAACTCTTCTTGCCTACATTATCAAGCGTGAGTAATCACGATCATTTCTGCATTTTTCGGCGTTCAGTTGTGTACATTATGACCGGGGAATGGTGCGGAGCAGAGCCGAAGCCCTGCCCCTGTTGCGGTCATTCCACAATGTGAAGCACCACCATGCCGTTCGGTGTCGGGATGAAAAGCTCAGGAGGCCAGAAGAGCTTAGTGTACTTTTCGATCTGTTCATCGGTCAGTCCTGTAAAATCTTCAAAGCCGAGCCCACAAATGAAGAATGTTCCCTTGATCGGACCATAGGGATCGACCGTTCTGTTCCATTCGAGGTCATCGCGGAACAGCCCTTCTTCGTTGCAAACAACAGCCGCCTCTTCGGAAAATGGGTAGAGGGCCTGAATCAGTCCGTCCACCTCGTGCTGAAGGTTCTCCAGCCCCGACTCGATGTCCTTGACGTAGGGGTGCTTGCCGGGTTCGCATACCAGAATTTTCATGTAGATTCGCTCCTTTTGATTGATTCCGCTTCTCTTGCGGTAGTCACATATTACCGTCTTTTCGCAGAAAAGTCCACGTCTGTCTGCAAAATAAATGTGACAAACATGAGGCGGGAAGTCGGGCGGAATTGTACATCGTATAGGACGCGCCAGAACGCGCCGTGTAAGGCGGCTTTTCGCAGGGGCAAGCTGTACGCATCTCCCCGGCACCGCCCCACACGAGGCAACGTGGTGCGTGTGTCGTCGCTATCCGCCGTACTCTTCCAAGTATGCGTTCACGCAGTCGCCGTAGCCGAGCTGTTCAAGCTCCTTCGGTTCAAAGACATCCAGTAGCGTTTCCATCACTTCTCGCTCCGTCCATGTTCCCGTGGCCGACAGGTTTGCGATGACTGCGGTCAGCATTTCAAGCTGTGCGTATGTATCCATGTTCTTTCCTCCTTCGGGATTGGCAGCCCCTCCCTGCGGAAGGGCTGCGCTGTTCCGTTTGGTTACTTGCTCTTGCGTCCTGCCTCGTAGGCATCCTTGAGGGCGGCTTCCAGCCCCCAGACCGAAACCTCGATGAAGTCCTCGCTGTCGCAGTGGCGGGCTTCAAGGTCTCCGCGCTCCTGCACCGTGATCAGGTGCTTTGCTGCGATCTCGAAGAGCTGTTTGTCGATGCCTGTCAGCGGATGCTCGGCTCTGAAAATCTCCTGCTCGGTTTTGGCAAGGGCGGCGTTTGTGTTTGCAAGTGCCTGCGCTCTGCTGATCCCGAAAAGCTCAAGGCAGTCCGCTTCGGTCATTCCCTCAAGGGCGGCTTTGCCGTTCTGCAGCATCTTCAGCTTGGCAACTGCGGCTTTCATTTCCTTCTTTGTCATGGTGGTTTACCTCCGTGTTTTGTATTCGGTGGGCGTTTGCCCTTCCGTTGTGTAGCATATTACCATGATCTTTCCGGAATAGCAAGCGGCTAAATGTTCAGAACAAAATCGGCGTATCTGCGCCATTTGTTGTATACATAGCACCAAGCCCACAGGAGGCACACAAACGCGCCGTGTGAGGCGGCTTTCCGCAGGGGCAAGCTTATCGCAGGAAAACCGCACAAAGGACAACGTGGGGCAAGTCAGCCCCGCAGGGCTGAACCTATCAGTCCTCGGCCGGCGGAAGCCATGCTCCTTTTTCCTCATCGAAAAGGTAGTAATACGGAATGCCCCAGTCATCGCTCATCAGGGAAACAACGCTCTTGTGGGTGACCGCAGGCTGCATCGGCTCTTTGCGGTCGCGGTGGTAAGCAACCGTCACACCATCGGCAGGCTTTTCAAAGCTGTGCGGCTCATCCGCATCGGGAGCAAGGCGCTCGCCGAGGATGCTGATGTCTCCAAGGGCAAGCAGTGCCTTGACCTTCTCGGCGGTGTTATAATGCTCGGTGAGGATGGGCATCTGGTGTTCGGGGTAGCCGTCCCAATGGCAGTAGATTGTCTCCGTGGCGCCGTCCTGATGCAGGATTCCGACTCTTGAATTCGTACTCATGTTCGTAAACCTCCATGTTTTTTTCTGCGGTAAGCCCTCCCCGCAGGAAGGGCTCCGCTGTTTTGCTTATGCTCTCTTCACATCGACCAGCCACTCTGCTTCCTTGTGGGCGATGCCCGTAGCCTTCTCGGTAATGCTGCTGTCCTCATCGATGTAATGCAGTCCCTTGCCGACCTTAACGAATCTCACATTCTCGTAGCCCTCGATGATGGTGCGGTAAACGTAACCGCTGCGGCTCTCGCCATCATAGCTCTTGCCGTCCCAACCGTTGAAGGTAAAGGTGACACGCTCTGCAGTCTTGCAGAAGAGGCTCTCGAAGTCCTCGCGGGTGATCGCCGTGTTGGCATCAATCAGGTTCAGGCTCTTTCTCAGTGTGTAGGGGTTCATGGTGTTATCCTCCGTTTCGTTTTTCGGTAGGCGTTCTGCCCTTCCGTTGTGTCACATATTACCATGATCCTGCTGATAAGTCCACGCCTATGTGCAAAATAAAACGTAGAAGAATCGCCGATCTCAGCCTTTCGTATTGTAGGATTTACACATGAGGAAAAGGGGGAGGGGGAGCAGAGCCGAAGCCCTGCTCCTGTCGATATCAGTTCACCTTGAAAAGGATGCCCTGTGCCGTTTCGTATTCTTCCTCGCCCCAGCGCAGGCTCTTCTTGGTGATGGTGTGCGTTCCGACCATCGTGCAGCCTTCTGCAATAAATCCGTAGATGTTCTCCATCAGCGCTGTGCTCTGATTGGTGATCGTGAACTCGGTGATGCCTAGCTTGCGGAGCGTTTCGATGAAATCGTGGAATTCCTTGTCCCAGCAGTAATCGCTCATCTCGAACTCGTCACCGTCGTTCTCGCGGCGCATCTTGTACACCCAGTAGGCTTTCATCTCACCGCCGCTGTAGGGGTAAGGACCTGCCGCCTTCTCCTCAGCGTACCAAGCGTCCATCTCCGGGCTGTCGTAGCCGTGGGCTTCGGCAATCTGAGCCTTGCGCTCGGCGCGCTCCTTTTTGGCGCGTTCATAGGCGGCGCACTGGAAGGTCATCTCCTCAAAGTAGCTGTCGTTCATGTTCGTATCCTCCATGTTATGAATTCCGGTGGGCTGTCTGCCCCTGCCGTTGTGTAGCATATTACCATGATCCCGGCGATATGTCCACGCCTATGTGCAAAATAAATCGTAGAAGAATCGCCGTTTTCAGCAAGCTGAACAGGTACATATACACAAGCCCACAGTTTGCGCCAGAACGCGCCGTGTCACGCCTGGAAAGTGGGGGATAAGTTATCCCTGAGAATGCGGAAAGGGGCTGTAACGCCCCTTTGTGCCGCCTTATTCGCCGTTGTACTTCTCGTGGATAATGCCGAGGATCTTGTCCTGTTCCTCGATGCTGATGCCCATGCTGTCGAGGGCTTCCCTCGTTCCGCAGTCGGGGCAGATCAGCGTTTCGTTGTCGTTGCGGGAAAGCGCCGGTCGCTCGGTGTAGGTGCGTCCGCATTTCGGACATGTACGCTTTTCAAAAACTTGTTCTTTCATTTTCAGTCCTCCTTTGTGCTTCTCATGTATGCCCTGTCAAGGTACTTCAAATCAAATTCGAAGTTGCGGTAGCCTTCCTCGCAGGTGCGGATGTAGGTCATTGACGGGATCGCAATCTCACGCTCCTCGTGCATGATGTAGACAAATGCCGTGACCTTTTTGGTCTTGCCGTTTGCCAGCCTGATTGGCAGGCGGACTTCCTTCTTGTAGTAGAAGTTCGGGTAGCCCTCGTAGATGTCGAGGTGCTTTTCATCGTCGGCTGTCACTTCCCACACGGCGACCGGAACAAGCCCGCCGTCCTTCAGCTCGATGGTGAGGTACGCTCCCGTCTTGCTGCCCTTGAAGAGCAGTTCGTAGTCAGGAATCGCGGAAATGCCGATGGGCTTTGCGCCTGGGCAGCGGAATCGCATCTGGCGGATGTTGAGGTTGCTGCCGTAGGCTATGTAGTATTTTTTCTTGTTCATGCTATGTTCTCCTTTGCGTTTTTTCCTTGCGGTAGTGCTATGTTAACTCATTTCGGCGGCATTATCAAGCGAGTAAATGAACAGATCATCGAGGGCGATTCTGTGCCGTATGTTGTGCATTTTATGCCTTGCCTACATTTGCGCTGTGTGGCGCGGTTGACTGAGATGGGATACCGATTCGGAGGATACCCTTTCCGCCCCACACGGGGGTGCGGGTTGCCAGTGGCAACCTCTGCGAAGCAGAAGCACCGACCGAGGCGAGAGCCGAGACCGTGGCGGCTGTGTGCGCCGCCGTGCCGTTCCGCTTGTTCTTCCGCCCCGAAGGGCAGGCCTTTAAGATCTGCCGAAGCGGAAGCTGTTGTCGCCCGTAAGGTTCTCAGTGAGGACCTCTCTCGCCGTTGCGAATTCATCCCCGATGAATCCCATTCTCATCAGCCAAGTCCGCATGGCGAACTTTTTGTTTTCCTTCTGCTGTTCCTTGGGGCTGGCGCTCCGCAGGTCCTTTGCCATCTGGCTCATTGCGAGGCAGAGCTGAATGTAGCTCTTGAGCTTGCCTGCGTGGAGCCCGTTCTGCTTGCCGTTGGAAGGCGGTGCGAACTGGAAAAGTCTGAACTCGACCGTGCCTTTGGTGAAGGTAGCGTGGAGGTTGAGCATGTGATAGCGGCTGTCGTTGTAGTGGTGGGTTCTGCCGTATTCGCAGCCCTGTGCGCCGTACCAGATGTCCGCAAGCTGTGCCATCGTCTTGGGCTTTCTGCTGTTGACCTTGGCGAGGAAGTTTGGGTCTACCGTGCGGCAGTAGCGGCTCATGCGGCTGCGGTCGAGCTTCAGAGCTTCTGCGATC
>ERZ857480.67709-NODE-104825-length-13073-cov-74.0730_pt1 | contig 13073 bp, 8 predicted proteins | sample MGYA00519767_ERZ857480 | MGnify/ENA primary metagenome ERZ857480 (study PRJEB31778, sample SAMEA3449210) | human gut metagenome | biome: human gut; feature: human-associated habitat; material: faeces | place: United Kingdom | collected 2010/2012 ...
ATATTCAGCTCATTCATGCGCGTGGAGATGAGGTCGGAACGGTATTCTTCACTGAATTTTTCAATATCCAGCAGCCAATTATCCTTTGGGTCAGCATAAGAGAAGGGATTATAAATCAGGTAATTGCCTGTTAGATCATCGTGCAGAAGCAACTTCTTGACAGCAAAGTTGTTCGTGCCGGTGAGCTTGATGACTGTCACATCAGGGATAGAAAGCTCATCAAGCATGGACTCGAACTCCCGATCCTCGTCCTGCCAGAAGATGATCCGCCTTTGATAGAACTCAGGCAGAGGGGCGGCAAAACGTTCTCTGAGTGTAAATTGAATAGATTCTATGGACATAACCGTGTATTCCTTTCTTGGCTAAGAATATTATACATAGCCTATCTCAGAAACGCCTATCACGCCTCTGCGTAAAATGTGTATTCCTAACGTATCCGCTTCAAACTTTCTTTGATTGAAATTAAGTGGCGCGAAGGTTTCCTTTTGAAATTGCTTTGGAAGGAACTTCTCATACTGAAAAACATCAATGCCTATGTATTCAAGCACGTCTTCGGGCAGCGTATAATCCTGCTTCACAAGTCCAAACATCGTAAATCCTGTATCAATGCAGAAGCTCATAACTGCGCTATAACCACAGTTATAGGCGAATGATCCAATAGCAGAGCCGATAAAGCTGCCAATCATGAACCCCACGACTGGGATTCCAATGAAAGATTGAACAACCGTTCCTCCTGCAAGTGCAACAGAAGAAATCATAAGTTCTTTGACCATCTCTTGTGCCAGATCGGATCGTGTCATCTTGCCCGCAGCAACTTTGAAGGCATTCTTCATGGTGTCCATAGCAAGGACTGTTGCCATACCAACAATAGAGGGTGAAATACCTTTCAATGCTTCTCCAAGCATACCGGATTTGCAAGCAATAGTAATTGCAGCGGACACGCTGCCTCGGACAAACCCTTCACTACCACCTTGGAGAGCGGCAAAGCCTATACGTTGAAACTGTTTTTCGTCCAATTCTCCGCTCTTGATCAGATGGTCGATTGCCTTGTAAATCTCCGGCGCAACATTCAGAACAACAGAAATTGTTGCAGCGGTAAGTCCTGACTTGAATGCTTGCTTGGCAAGGTACTCGAAGTGAATCACTTCATCAGCAGAGACACCGAGAAGTTTCAATTTTTCGGTGGATATATCGCCTTCTTTAGCCAGTACAGCCAAAGCCTTTGCATCCGCCTCGGTCAGAGGAATGGACTCCGTGCCTTGACTATCCCTCAGTCGGTCTGACAGCATTCTGAGCGTGTCTTGATACCGCTCCATTTGCTCAGGTCGAATTGTCGATTGGGTTGCAATCTTTTGTCTCAGCCAAGCACAAGCCTCTTTTAGCTGATCCTCTGGGATTACACGCACCTGACCGCAGTAAATTGGGTCATGGAGAACGGAATCATCGGTAAAGCCCCGCTTTTCAAGAAACACATTCAATGGGTCTTTGCCTCCGGCTGATTTGTACTCGTTGAAACGCTCGAAAACACTTTTGGCTTGCTGCTTTGCGCTGTCAGCCCCGGTTTTATAGTATTTCAAGCCGAAGAGTTTTTCAAAGTTGCTGCTTATGTCAGCAGAGGCAAAGTCATGGCTTCTATCTACAAAAGCTCTGTTCGCAGTATCACGGGCGGTTGCATTGATGTTAAAGGTGTTTGCGTGCCAGAACTCAGCAATATCTCCCTTGAGGGCATCCGGCTTTGTCTTGAAGCCTTCAAATGCGTTCAGATCGTGGATGAGTTTGGCAATTTCTGCGTCAACCTGATCGACATAGACGCCGCCCTCATGACAGGCAAACTGAACACCAGCTTGTTTTTCAAAAAAGGCATAGCCTTCCTCAAAGGCATCCATAAATTATCCCTCCACAAAGGATCTCAAGCCATCCTCATAGAAAACCTTGATGAGCGTTTTATACTGCTGCGCTTTGACTGCATTTACCGTCTTATTATAGTCAATCAGCATCTTAGGCGCACCCACAACGACAGGCATGATCTTGTCTACGAAACCGCCGCTGAGCTTCTTTGCATATTCAGCCAGTGCATCAGGATGTGTCATGCCGCGATCCTTGCTTAACTGCCAGAACTCGGTGTAGTGCTTTTTGCTATCCTTGAGCTTCATCCAATCGCTCGTAGTATCATCTACATACAGTACAGCCCGCTTACCAAGCCAGCCATAGTGCATTCCCAGCTTATTGAACGCATCTGGAATTGTTTTGCTCTGTTCCTTGGCAACGCTTGTCTGCCCAATAAAAAGGATGTGCTGCGTGGATGGAATCTGCGGCAGATTGTCCTTGTAGTTTTTTACCGTGTAAATCGCAGCAGAAACACTGTCATCCTCAACGCCGACAATGCTGTCTCCGGCATCATCCTTCTGACCGATAAGTTGAATTAGATAGTTGGCATAGACCATATCCTTATCGTCGCAGACAATAATCAAAGGGAGTTCGTTCTTCTGCATTCCGTCCCCAAACATTTTCCCACTACTCCTTTACTTGACTTTGATAAGGAAATTGATCGTTGCGCTTGTTTGCTCAATTATGTAGTCAATTTCCTCTGGATTCACCGCGTCGTTATGCTTTACATAGTGATTTTGATACTTGCAAAGATAATCGACGGTTTTTATCACGAGGTTTCTAATCTCCGTGTGATAGCCGCTGAGTTTCGACCCTAATTCTGATGTCTGGTTTTCAAGACTTTTCCCATTGCCGAGAATCTGTTTCACCAGAAGCTCTAACGAAAGCCTCATGTCATCCAGCACATTTCTGTCAAACTTCTTTTCAGCATATTTTGTGATGCCGCTTTTATACACAGTCTGTGCTGCTGGACAGACAGAGAGCTGGGAATAGGTCAGCGGCATAATGCCAGCTTCAAAGTTATATGTCTGCTTTATGAGTTCTCGTTTGAGCAGTGCGAGAATTGCGTTGCAGTTTCGAGACAGCAGCCCATGAAACTGCATGATTTCTTCCCGCTGCTCTGCGATTTCAGGCACATAATCGCCATACAATGCGTTTGCTCGATTGAGTAAATCATACAAGCATTCCTCGTCCTGTGGAGATGCGGAAAGTGCGCCGGAAAGTTCATCAATGAAGGATTGCAGCATATCTAATTCGCTCTTGACCATGCGGTGACCGCCTCACTTTATCCTCGCCAGCACATCGGCAAACAGCTCGTAGTTGTGCTTCACGCCGTCATCGAGGTCGATTTGGATATTTTGATCGGCAAGATGATGGACTTTTTCTTCGTACTTCTGAATCTCAAGAGCCTGTTCTTGGAGTTTTTTCTGCTGCTTGCTCAGCTTCACGCGCTCCGCAGCTCCGGCGTGTTCGATGGCGTCCGCAAGGTGGGTAAGCTGAGTGCGATAACGTTCCTGCTGCTCGTGAACATAGTCGGTACGCATCCGGGCAAGAAGGTCACTCTGGTAGCGGTGCATATAGATCAGCGCCTTGAAGCCGTTCTTCTTGCCGCTGTCGAAGAGCCAGTAGATCGGACGCTTCTGATAGGTTTTCAGATGGTCGGCATAGAAGTCATTCAGGAAGTAGCTGCGGATAACTTCGCGGGGCGTACCCTTGCCGCCGAGCGCATCTGCGATGAACTTGAGGTTTTCTTCCAGCGTTTCCTTGCCGTAGACAGTTTCCACCCACTTCACAAAGCGTCCAGTGATGTCATCATCAAAGTAGTCATCGTCGCAAATGGGAATGATATTGTCACTGTCCGGAATGATGGTCTTGTACCGGCTTTCGTCCCATTCGCCGCCCGCATAGGCAAGACCGTCCACATCCAAAGAATACCGTCCGAACATACAGCCCACGGCATAGGAAATGAGAGAACGAATATCCCGTCCGAGATCAGCCCTGCGTACTGTGACATCCTTGTCCTCAACTTCTGGCGCAAGCTCGTCCTGCAAGCCGTAGAGGTCAATAAAGAGCCGGTTGAGTTTTTCCTCGTTGACTTTGAGCTGTTGGAATCTACGCTCCGTAGCAGCTAACCACATTTGATATGCTGCATAGAGGTAATGCTCAGGTGAAGCTTCTTCATTAGGATGACAAGCGGCAGCGTATTGCTGATTTGCAACTAACGGATGACAGATAAAATCCCATGAGGTTTCATAGGAATCCCAGTCTTTTTGGGATAGGGAAACCGAACTTTCAACAAGATTCTCGATTTCTTGTGATTGGTCTCCATAATAAAATGGAACGAGATTTACCGAATCACCAGACTTCGTAATCTGCTTGCAGAGCATACGATTATAATAGTCAAAGACAACGGAGTTCACAAAACCACAAACATAAGTCAAATGGTCTCCGAACATGGTTGGACCCTTGGTATCGAATAGATACCCTGCGCCATTTAAGCGCGCCGAAAAATTGTTTCCAATGGCAGTGAAGGTAATACCCTCACGAAAATAATACTCATAGTTTCGCATATTCCGTGACCAATGTTTAGTCCCAGGATCTTTAGGATTGTGTACTAACCAATACTTGAGTTCTTCACCATCGTGATAAAAGTTAACTACATAGTCGTTGTTGCCATACCATTTTCTAAAGCCAATTCCCTTATTGTAAGGGAACCACTTATACTCAGAAACCGATGCTGCTTCATGAGAAAGATGGTATCCGATCCCATTATGACAAACCTCAAACCAGAATCGGAGAAACCTCTCGTTGTCACTCGTCTGCATTCCGGGCTTTGCAATAACGGTTTCTTTTAGGGGAGGTAACCTATCAAACTGCGCGATTGCTTTTCCTGATGCCTCATATGCCATAACTGCGTTTGGAACAAGCGAAAACATATCCTGATTTGTTTCATATCGCCCATTTCCAGCAAAGTACATATGCTCTTTTTCTTGCTCACACATACCATCTTGCAGATCAAAGAAAACGCCTGTGTATCGAGGTGTATATTGCCGCCTGAAAATAAAAGAAACCGAAGCAACAACTTCGCCACTGATTTCATCGAAAGAATGAGATCCCATTTGAAGCAATGATACGATCAGATTTGAATGGCAAACTTTCTTGCGTAATTCAAGGAAGGACGGTAATGACATCCACGATTGCTGGGTGATCATTGCCTGATAGCCATTCTTTTTTACCATATCCCTACACTTTTCAATGAAAACAGAAAACAGATCTGCTTTGCTAATAGGAAAATTGATTTGAATATAATTGGATAATTTGCTCCCCATGCCACTGCTTCCCATGTAAGGCGGATTCGTGACTACAACATCATACCTTTGCGCCATAACCTCCGCTACTTGAATCAACGGCAGGATGCTGTTCAGCACAATCTCACGGAATATACTGATGTCCACCCGCACTTCCTCCACTCTGGCATAGAGGGCAGCAAAGTCCACCTGAGAGATGTTCAGAATGGAACCATATTCCTTTGCATCTCGCAGTTCGTCTATCAGAGTTCCAAAGTCCTTCTTGAGCTTCGGATCGTTGTTGGTGAAGTATTCGACGGAGCTGCTGTCCAGTCCGTTGCTTTCAACGATAGCATACACATGAGGCTGAATACCACGGGAGAAGATGCGGCGGTCGTACTGCCGTGCCTTCATCATGACTGCAAAATAGGCAAGCTGCGCCGCACGGTCATCAATATCGAGACCGTAGAGGTTGTTATCAAGAATGCTCTGTGCCGCGTCGCGCTGGCTATACCCGCTTGCCTCATAAATCTGCATCAGTACATCAAAGGCATAAACGAGGATATGCCCGCTGCCCATGCAGGGGTCAATGATTTTGATGTCTTTGACATCCAGATTGGCATACTCTCTCTGAATCTCATCAAGTTGCTGTCTGACTTCTTCCGTCTGTTCAGCTTCCGGCAAGTAATATTTCCAGCCCATCTGCTCTGCGATGTACTTTTCGTTGGCAATTCTCTTAGCCTCAGACTCTTCCCATGTCATTTCATCTGCGCCGCGACCATCCGCATAGATGCCCTCGTTCTTGCGCTTGTCTACATAGATTCTGCCAAGGCTGTTTTCAACCATATAGCGGACGATCCAGTCCGGGGTAAAGAGCTGCGTTGCAGAAGGAATGCGCTCCTTGGTGATCTTCACGTTTTTCTTGAGCAGCGCAAAGGTATCATCCTTGAGTTCGGAGTTGTAATACTGATACAGCCAGCCGATGATCTGCACCTGATCCGTCCAGTCCGCTTCGGGAACATCCGCGACCATGCGACCGAGAACGCTGTCCTGTTTCAGAATGTTGTTCGGCAGCAGAAGCTCGGTATAGCCGCCCATTTTCTCAAACATACGGGGAAGAGGGTCGTTTAGGGCGTTGCACTGCGTCAGAAGCAGATAGCGATAGAGACCTTCGGTGTCGTTGCTCTCGATATACTCCGCAACTTTCTCCCGGTTCAGTCCCGGAAGCTCAAGGTGCAGGACATCACTTAAAATTTCCGGCTTGAACGCACCGGTACTGTCGGAAAAGACTCGAATGTGGGAAGGAAGATAGTTGTTGACCTCCATAAAGCGCAACGCAATAAAGCGGTTGAACCAAGTGTAGGCAACCTCTTCCATGACCTGTGTGTAGCCTTTTGAGCGGATCTGATCGACAAGCTCTTTGCGCTGCTTCTGCTCATCGCCAGTCAGTGCGCGTCCGCCCACCGTTACGGCGTTTGCCTCGCCGCAGCCTTCCTTCGTGATTCCATACTGATAAGCTCTCTGCGACACCTGAGCGATCAGCTCATTACGCGCCCAGATTGCAAATCTTTGTATCGCACCTTTATTCATGCTCGTAATTCTCCTTTAGTTGATCTGAACGCCGTCGCAGCTTTCCAACGTTTTCAGCAGCTTCTCGCGGATTCCATCGACGTACCGGTCAATATCCTCCTTGGATTGCAGACGCTTGACAGAGCAGAGGTCATACCGGCGAAGTGTCGTAATCTTCGGCATCTTCGGAGCGGGCTGTGCCGTACCTGTACCGACCGGGGTAATGCGTTCCTGATGAGATGCAGACATAACCTCCATGCGACGGCAGATATTGTCCTTGTAGGTGAGAAGCTGGGTGATCATAGCGTCCAACTCGGTGAGAGAAGATGCGTTCTTCGCCGCCTCACGCTTGCCGACAAAGTAATCGTCTGCCTGACGTAGCAGAACTCCAGCATCCCGTGCCTCGGTTGCAAGCTGATGAACGTCCTGCATACACTGACGGATATTCTCGGCAACCTCATCCTTCTTCAAATCCAACAGACCGGAGTATGCCGTTTTGACTTTTTGAATCAGCTCCGGCAGCTCACCAATGCGGTCATAGGGCTTCGGCTGTGCAAGGATGGTTGCAATGGTATGGAAGACCTCCAGCGCATCCGCGTCAGAAGCAAAATAGTCACGTTCCTTATTCACGCGGTCCATCTGACGCCGTGCCTCATCATATACACTGCGCTGCGACTTGAAGAAGAACTCCACACCCTCCATGTCCTCGGAGCAATCCAGAAGGTCTTCCTGACGCTGCACCATGCGGGTAAGCAGCGCAACGTTGTCCCTGCGCTGACTCAGAACATCATTCATGAGGTCGCGGGCTTTTGTGACAACTTCCTTTTCCGGGTAACGGAACTCAGAATAGGCTTTATCAAGAAGCTCCTGATAATGCTCCTGTTTTTGGGTAAAGGTGTCCAGCACAAAGCGAATCAGTCCGTCCTCGTCGGAAGGAATATCCATCGCACCAAGGTAGTCCCGGAGGAAGGCAATGCTCTTGCGCATAAGGTCTTCGGAAGGGGCAATCCTGCGGGTAACGACGGCTTTGTCAATCTCGGATTTTTTCCGCAGATAATCAACCAGTCTGCGTTCGTCCTTGCCGACCAAAGCGCCGCCGTATTTGATGGATATTTTCTGCTGAGAAATCAAACGAGCAATCAGCGCAGCAATATCAATTTCACGCCAGCCGTAGGGAATCGCCTGATACCGGCGTTGCACATCGCCCATCGAGGTACTGAGCATCTTCTGATTTTGAAGCTCAAGCCACTGGCTGATCTCGTTCAGCGCATCCTCGTTGTTTGCGCCCTGACCGGTGAAGGCAATCTGCCCGTCATCCGTTCCATTCAGGATGGAAAGAATGTCTGCGTCGCTCTCTACGAACCGGTTGACCATGTTGAGCTTGGAATAGACGCTCTCAACCAGACCGTTCATCGCGGCGTCCAGCTTGTCTTTCGCGTTGCCAGTCTTGATGTCCATGACCTCGCCGTGGACAATGACCTTTGCGCCGACGATAGCTTTTTCAATATAGCTTCGCGCTCTTTCTTCCAGAATGCGCGCCTGTTGCTGCCGCTTGCGGATAATGTCCTGAATGCTTTCGGGAAGCTGAGATACGTTCCGCTGCTTGACATACTTGCGGATCTTCATCGCCTGTTCCAGCTCATCAAAATACGGCGTCTCATTGGAGAGCACAACGATTGCTTCGTTGTTGACCTGAGAATCCATAATAAGCCGTTCGTTCGGCGCACCGTAGTAATCGCTTGCCACGGTAACAATGCGAAGCCGCATTCCTCCGCAAGCAGAGCCGTTCAGGGTCTCGTCAATGTATTGGTCGTAGGCGAAGTCATACTTGTCATGTTTGAATTTCTTGGAGGGATAGATTTCTCCGTAAACGGTCTGTGCAATGCTGGTGATGACCTGTGCGCTGTCAACCGGTGTGTTCTTGATGTCGATGGCAATGTCCTGTTCCTCGTCCGTCAGGAAGGCATAGGTATCGCCGTTGCGAGAAATGTAGTTCTGCGAGAGAAGCCTTTCCAGTGAGGCGGAAACTGACGCCCGCAGCGCAATCTTATCTGTACGGATGTCATCGATCATAAGGATGGAGATATTGTCGATATTTGCCTTGATGTCCTCAATATAACGTACAAGGTAAAGGAGCTTCAGGACGCTGACATCTTGCTGCTCAAGCCCATCGTGATTGTCTGCCGCAGTCTGGCAGCGGTCGATAACCCGTCGGATGGGGCTTTCGAGGAATGTGTGAACTGTATTGTAAAACAGATGGAATGGAACCAGAGCATTTTCATCCTTATCCTTCACATCCTGTGCTGCTTCTTGGAAGCCGGAGAGCATGGAACGCTCACCGCCGGACAGATGTTTACCGGAATTGCCGTGCTTGCGAATCTCGGCAAGCACCTTCTGGATCACGATGAACTGGTACGGTACAAAGGGGAAAGTTGCAGAAAACTCCGCACCATCCGTAAAGCCCTTGATGTCAAGAACGGGATTGTTGAAGGTATAGAGGTTTTTGAGTACGGCGTGTTCCTTGTCATAGACCATGCGAAGAAGCTGATCTGCCGCATCTGTTTTCGCCAGAACACGCTTTTTGATGACTTCATCAACGGAGGACGAGGAAAGGCTGAGGCGCGTATTGAAGCGTCCCTGAATTTTGGAGAAGTCATTACCGGTGATATGGACAACGGAGTCAATCGCCTCCTGACTTGTCACCATGACCCAAACCTTGCCGTGGCAGCGAATGCCAATCTCTTCTACAAGAGATTGCAGATTGATCATCAAGTCACCATCGTCACCGATGTACTGACCGACTTCATCCACCATAAACAGCAGTCGGAAATCCTTGCCCTTGCCGTCTACATATTCCTGAATGTCAGCTACGAGCTGGGCGATGCTCAGTTCATTCGTTTCCTCACCATTGAACCAGTTCCGCGCCGCCTGTTCGCTCATGCCGAGCGTAGATTGCAGAACAGAAACAATGTCATCCTCAAAGAACGCAAAGGAATCGCGGGTCTCCGTCCAAGGCGCACCATTGACCTTCTCAAAGGCTTCGCGGAACTGCTGCGTCTTGCCTTGCTTTTCAATGAAGCGTTCCAGCTTGGCAATTTTCAGATCATCGCCGTAAAACCCGCAGTGATTGTAGAACATCTTTGCAAAGACGCGCAGCACTGCGGTCTTATCCTTCGTGAGAGGACCTTCGATGTCAATGTTGAAAAGGATAGACTGCGTAGGCACGGACACACTTTTAACCGCCTGAGCATACATCATCGGGTCATCAAATTTGTCTGCAAAGTAGTCAATCGCTCTTTTACCGCAGACTTCCTGATTGGAAAGCAGGTAAGAGAGGATTTTCAGGAAATGAGATTTACCACTTCCAAAGAAGCCGGAAATCCACACGCCGATTTTATCAGTCGGCTGGTCGATAGCCTTTGTGTAGTTGTCAAAGAATGTGCGGAAGTGACGGCGAAGCTCCTTGGTAATTATGTATTCGCTGAGTTCCTGTTCCAAACTCCGGTCATCATCCTGCATAACCTTGATAACGCCGTTGATGTCTCTTTCAATGTCCTTCTGGAACATATTCTGTATTTTCACGTTGCTACCTCCATTATAGCAGATTGAATGCCCGATAATAATTGCCTTCTTTGAACTCGTCGAATAGATTGAGCGTCTGTCCATTGAAGGTTCCGGGATAGAACATCACAATAGGGATGTCTTCAAAGAGATGCTGCATACTATCAAGCATCTTATGGGAACGCATAAACGGATGAATTTTTCCAATTCCTGTCATGAAGAGAACATCCTGCCCTTTGATATGAGGTGAATAGTCCATCTTGGCAAGGAGAGCTTCCGGTGTGGCGATCTTCTGCAACTGATCCAGAAGATACTTTTTGCCTCGTTTTTCTTCTAACCCTGCAACTGATTTCAGAATGCGCTTGTCCTCCAAAAGGGAGAGAAACACTTCATAAAGGTCGCACTCAATGATCCGATATGGCGTGTTCACCTCACTTTTTAATCTGCGAATATAATCCTGAACGATCAACTCATCCTCCGCTTTGTAGCAGAAAACATGGATACCAACTTCGTTGCTCAGTCCTTTGTTTTCAAGGAAATCCTTATTCGAGATACGCTCTTTGATCCTGTCTAATTCCTGTTTTATCATGGTCGTGTCCGCCCGCCTATCTAAAGTAATTAAATGCCGAAAGTGCATCATAATCGTTGTTTGCTTCGATACCTCGTTCAAGTTCTTCACAGAGAAAAACGGGATTCAGCGTGGTGTCTTTCAGCCCGTCCAGATACCCTGTCTCTATCAGCATCCGAACGAGAACACTTTTGATTTTGGTGATTGTCGCATCACTCCAAGCGGCAACAGAATCATCCTGTGCTTGCAATCTGGAAAAAAACGCATTCATGTCTTTCCTTGAGAAGTTCATGTCCTGATTGCGGTATTTTTCGCCTATCACCTGAATCATAAACTCCCAGACCAAACGATTATACCTCATCACCGCGTATAGATTGATCTGCTTTGCAATCTCATTTGGTGCAGAGGCAAGCTCGTGAACAAGCTGATCGTTGCCGAGCGCGTCCAGCCGCTTATAACAAGCTCTTGCCAAACGGGAAACTTGTCTCTCTGTTGGATATTGAAAGAGGTTATCCTTCTTAATCCGCTCGATTGCCTCATCAATTTTCAAGCCAGAAACATAGTATTTTGCAGCAATTCTTATCTCGTAGAAGAGAAACTGTTCAGCAGTTAAGCTGCCGTTATAAGGGTGCGTCTGATCCATTATATTTGCTCCATTCCTAATAGCATACTGTACCATATTGCCTGTCCCATATTTAGGACTGTGTTGTGTTGTCAGGGACAAACTCCACAATGTCACCGATATTGCAGTCAAGGCAAATGCAGATTTTTCTCAGAGCTTCCATTGACACGTCTTCACCTTTTCTGAGCTTGGTCATTGTGCTTGAAGAAAGACCGGACGCCTTATGAAGATCACCCTTGCTCATTTCCTTATCGACGAGCAGTTTCCACAACTTTTTGTAGCTTGCTTTCATGACTTTCACCTCAGCAAAGTATGTAAAATAAACCTAACTTATATTATAGCACAAGAAGGTCTGCTATTCAATAGAGTTTCGTAAACTTTGGGTGAATACGACCGATTTGCACGAGACATTCATCATTTTCGATTTGGATGATATACAGCTAAAGGGAAAGACTGTGCCGGTCAAAAACCAGCACAGTCTTTTTGTTATTCTCTCTGATTATCTCGAATTTGCTCAGGCTCTTGGACTACACTCGGCTTGAGGAAAATATCTACATTTGCCTTCATGGTGTCGATCATCCGAGCTTCCTTTTTGAGCTTCGCACGTTCATCATAGAGCCGCTGTTGCTCTTCAAGAAGTCGCTGCTGTTCCGCTTGCAGTGTCTTCAAGCTCGGCAGTTTTTCATCGTCCTGCATGGCAAGTAATGTGCTTCTCGCTGCCTCAAAGATCACAAGCTCGGCTTCGTGCTTTGCTTTGAAACCCGGCTTATCTTTTGCCTTCTGGAATGCGTCATATACGGGCTTGAGCCGCTGGTAGTTGGAGATATTTTTGATAAGCGGTTGGACTTCCCGAAGACGTGCTTCCACAACTTTCAGTTCCTTTCCGGTACGGTCATAGGAGCTGTGAACATCCTCGACCTTCTTCTCAAGATCGGCGTATTGGAGCAAGTTGTTTTCCGTGAGATAGCTGAGTGTCCGTGCCGCTTCCTTGAGGATAGTGAGCTTTGCTTTATGCTCGTAACCCTTGCTGTCGATGAGCCTGATCCGCTCCTGAATATCTCCGATGAGAGAGATGCCCTTCGGCGTGGTCTGTCTTTGACTTCTTCGGGGCGTCCGTCCGGCAATCCGCTCCTTGATGCGTTCCTCGGTGTAGTTCTCTCCGATGGTTTTAGACCGGGTAAACCGCTCCTGACCTTCAGCGCGGAAGGAGATATATTTGCCGGTCTTGATTTCATAACCGGCTTCCTGCATAAGCCGCAGAAAATCATCGTAGTCCTTGGCTGTGATGACAAGCCGGTCGATGGTTTGCTTGAGCTTTTGCTTCCAGCTCGTGCCGCGTTTGGCTTCGGTGTACTCCTTGTAGCCCATGCCCTTGTTCTGCGACGGAGGGATAACAGAGAGACCGTTTTCCTTACAGAGCCGGTCGCTGACCTCACGCATATCATAGTAAATCCGCTTGTAGCTCTTGTAGGCGTGGTAGTCCACAAAGTCAACCGCATTGAAAATCAGGTGGTTATGAACATGATCCTTGTCAATGTGAGTGGTCAGCACATACTCATATTTTCCACCGAGGATTTCA
>ERZ857480.81880-NODE-126862-length-12972-cov-7.0000_pt1 | contig 12972 bp, 10 predicted proteins | sample MGYA00519767_ERZ857480 | MGnify/ENA primary metagenome ERZ857480 (study PRJEB31778, sample SAMEA3449210) | human gut metagenome | biome: human gut; feature: human-associated habitat; material: faeces | place: United Kingdom | collected 2010/2012 ...
ACATACCTCGTCTTTGTCGAAATTTCGTTGTTCTGTCTGGAATACGAACGAGCCCCGCAAAGAATTGCAGCCCCGGCCAGATTTTTCCACCACCGGGGCTGCAGGAATGCTTTATTTTTTCTGATGTGAAGCACCCAGACATAGAAAGGTCGAGCCAAGGCAGAGCCACACCACCGCCGTGGAGCGATTTTTCGCAGTGATAAAATTCAACATCGCAGTAAGAAAAGACAGCAGTCCGCTGAGATAAAATAGATTCCATTTTTTCATGGCTTATCCCTCCGGTTTTGTTTTTTTCACCGGCTATTTTGGATACGGCAAGCGCAGGGGCGGCTGCCATTTTACTCCGCGTGCAAAGGGGCGCAGAGCGCCCACCCGGCACGCAGAAAGTGTGTGCCCGCAGCAGTCTGCGGGGCAAATTCATGAAGGGTGGCTTGCCTGCCTGCCCATGGAGACGTAAGCGCAAAAGCAGGAATGCGGGAAGGAGCAAGGGACGGTTTCGGCGAAAAAGCGTCTGGCGGTGGCGGAAAAGCCGAACGCAAGATTTTTTCATAATAGCTGGCTCGTAAGGTGAGCCGTACCAAAACTTCCTTGCGGAAATATGCAGCGTTATAGTTCATCTGCACCTGAACCGGCAGCCGCGCGCCCGGCGCTTGCCGCACCCAAAATAGCCGGTGGAACGTTTATTTAGTTTTTGGCGTTTTCCAGATAGGTCTCAAAGGCTTCGGCAAAGCTGGCATTTACATCAAAGGGGACAGTGTAGTCCACCTTGGAGGTCACAAGGCAGAGGTCCAGCCGGTTGGAGGTTTCGTCTGCCTGCCGGTTCAGCTTGCTCAGCGCCGCATGGATGACCTTGCGGTCGTAGTTGATGGTGGTCACCCGCTTTACATCGCAGCAGTAGGAGATCTGGTTGCCCTCGGCGTTGAAGCGGTAGCCGGTGCCCCCGCCGGAGAGCAGCTGCTCAGAACTGCGCAGGTCGTTCATCCGTTTGAAGGTGCGGGCAATGCTCTGCCGCGCGGCATTCAGGCTGACCTCGCTGTCCATATCCATGTCCAGCGCATCCTTTGCCTTGCGGATGGCGGCAAACAGGCGGCTCTTCTCCTCCAGCAGATAGAGCATGAACCGGGCAATGTCGGTGATCTGCTCCGCATATTCGGTCTGTGCCACGTCCATAACGGTCTCATCCTCGGCCTCGGGCATCACCTTATGGCGCAGATAGGTGTTGGCCACCTTGGTCACGTTGGCATCGCAATCCAGAATGCCCTGCGCCTCATCCAGCAGAGACTGGAGCTTGTTCTGGTAGCGGAATGCTTCCTTCAGGTTCATAGTCGTTCCCTCCATCTTGTTTTTTCTGCTTTCAGCTTACCACAGACTGCCCGCCTGTGCAAGCCTTCCGGTAAAATGAGCAAAACGCCCGCCCCGGCATGACCGGAGCGGGCGTTTTGCATTGCTGTGACACTTATGGGAATAAGAGATTGGCATTACTCAGCCGGCCACGCGCTCGGTGCGGCCTGCCTCCAGCATATAGCGCAGGAAGCCGGTCACGTCGGCGGGGTCGGTCACGGTGAGGTCAAAGCCCTTCTTGGGGGCAGTGTCCATCATCTGCAGCATGGAGCATGCGGTAGCGTCCTTTTTCAGGTCGCAGGTCTTGCCGTTGTCCAGATGCAGCAGCACGCTGCCGTGGCTGGCAGAAAGCTGGCGCATGAAACGTTCCTTATCAAAATACTCGATCCGAAGCATAGGAATACCTCCTTGATGAAATGGTTTATGTTACACTTGCCGTCCAGTCCTCTTTGGACAGGCGGCGGGAGAATAGCGGTTTTGCCCGGCAGTGGAAACGCTTGCACAGCTTGCGTCCCGGCTGCCTTGGTGCTATACTGAGCTTGGAAGCTCTGATAGGATAATACCACAAAACAATCGCAAATAATAGAACAGAACCGCATAGTATATGCAACAAAACCGGCATTGATAAAAAACATTCAAAGTATTGCGGAAAGGAATTGGTGAATATGGCATATCAGACAAGCTGTGCATCCTATACCAGTGGCCGGGTGGGGCTGTCCAGCGCTACTGCCGTGGTGGCCGATGCCGCCGGGCGGGAGCAGACCCAGCACGGCAGCCCGCTGTTCCCCATCGCCTGCTATGCCGAGGATCTTTCCTGTTTTTCGGTGGCGTGGCACTGGCACGAGGAATTTGAGTTCATTCTGGCGGCGTTGGGGCCCATTCATGTGGATGTGAACAAGACCCGGCTGACCCTGCAGACCGGGCAGGGGGTGTTCATCAACTCCGGGGCGCTGCACGCGGTAGAGCCTGCCGAGGACAGGGCGCTGCTGCACTCCGGCGTGTTCCAACCACGGCTGGTCGGCGGCATGGACACCGTATTCTGGCAAAAGCTCATCCGCCCGCTTTTGCAGCCAGGCACACCGCCCTTCTTTTTGCTGGATGAGGCCGTGCCATGGCAGCGGCAGGTGCTGCTCTGCCTGCGGGAGGCGTGGAAGGGCGTGGCGGACGAGCCCTTTGACTACGAGAACCGGGTGCGCTACCACCTTACCGCCGCGCTGCGGCTACTCATTACCCAATGCGTCAGTGGCAAGGTGAAGGTATCGGAGCAGGAACAGATCGCCTCGGAACGGATGAAGCAGATGCTCCGCTATGTAGAGGAGCACTACACCGAGGAGCTGACCGTGGAAAAACTGGCCGGGTGCGTTGCCCTGAGCGAAAGCGCCTGTCTGCGCAGCTTCCGGCAGTTTCTGGGCATCACGCCCATCCAGTACGTCAAACAGTTCCGGGTGGAAAAAGCCGCCGAGCTGCTACGCTCCACCCGACTCAAGACCGGTGAGGTGGGGTTGGAATGCGGTTTTTCCGACGCCAGCTACTTTATCAAGACCTTCCGGGAGATCAAGCACTGCACCCCCCGGGAGTACCGTATCCGCTTCTGCTAAGCGAAAAGTAAAAAATGCCGAGCAGAACCGCAGAACTCCCCCAGTCACGGCTGCGCCGTGCCAGCCCCCTCTAAGATGGGGCCTTTGGCATAGCGATAAAGTTTCCTACTAAAGCGCAAAGTTTCCAAATGCGCCAGAGGCTCCCTCTCCGAGGGAGCTGGCAAAGCCGTTAGGCTTTGGCTGAGGGAGTTCATTTCACTACTCCCCATGAAAAATCAATGCCGGGCAGCCTGCAAGCTGCCCGGCATTGATTTATAAAAATTTTCCCTGCCAGCGCTCCGGCGGGATGACCGGCTCGGTGACAAAGGCTTCGGGGTTCGGGGCAAGAACGTGGCGGGTGACCCGGAAAAGCCCCTCGGCGTCGCACAAAATGCAGCTTGCATCACCAAATTTTGTGTTCCGGGCTGCGCCGCAGTCCAGATACGCCTGCTCCAGCTTGACGAAATCCTCCGAGATATGCGGCTGCTGCGCGTTGTAGTGGCGGCGCATATAGACCGTGTGCTGCACCCCGGCTTCGTCCACCACGGTCATCTGCATGGGCTTGTCGGTCAGGCGGTTCGGCACGTTCAGCACCTCCTCCACGCTGTGGATAAAGGTATTGCGGGCGTGGGTGACCCCCAGCAGCAGCACTTTGCCGTGGGCTGCCCGCAGCCGGTCGTAGCAGCCGCCGGGGGTGCAGGGGGTGTTTGCGTCCAACTCCCCTTCCAGATACGCAGCCGCTCCCTTGCCATAGGCCGCCATGCTGTGGGTGGGGTGCAGCGAGCGCAGCACGCCGGGGCGCTGCCGGAACAGCTCCGGCAGAATGCCCACGCAGCACGGGCTGCGGCGCACATCGAACACTCGGTTCTCCTCGTTGATGAACCGCCATGTGTGGGTGGGCAGCAGCAGCAAGCCCTCCGCAAAAAACTCCATCCATGCGTCCAGAACCGTGTCTGCGCCGCCCTCCACCGGGCCGATGGACTTCATGGAGGAATGGATCAGGATGGTCTCCGTTCCTGTCAGCCCCATCGCGGCAAGGTCGTGCTTGAGGTCAGCCTTTGTATATGCCATGTCATTTCTCCTTTTCGGGCGTTTTTGTTTACTTCCAGTTTACCGCCTTTCGGGCAGCAAAGCAAGCATGCACGCAAAAAGGCACCTGCCCTGCCGCATCTGCCGGAGACGATCCGGTATCTGTGGGGTATTTGTCCTTTCAGCTTTTTCAGCAAAATCCTGTATACAATATTTCAACCCACAGTGTTGCCGCAACAGTCAGCGCCGTGCTTTTCTATTGTAATATTTGACAGTTATTCTCTGTTTTCTTTATGCATTTGATACAACAGCCGCTTGATTGCGGCATTTTATCAACACTTTTCCCGCATTGCAAAGTGGTATATCCGTTTTTTCGCTTCAGGAGCAACTCTGTGTGTGCACGCAAATGCTTGTATACAAGTGCTCAAATAAAGTTCCGTTCCAGCATTGACATTCCGCTGTCGGAACGGTACAATGATAGTAAGATCATATTTACCGGATAAATGGAGAACAACTATGGCTACATTACAGCACACGGATGAGCTCTATCATATTCTCGAGGACGAGATCTGCACATTGAAGATTCTGCCCGGGGAAGCGCTGAGCGAGAACCAACTGTGCAAGCGGTTCGGTGTTTCGCGCACCCCCATCCGCAGCGTTTTGCAGCGGCTGGAGCAGAACCGCTTTGTGCAGATCATCCCCTGCAAGGGCACCATCGTCACTGCCATCGACATCGGCGTGGTGGATCAGCTCATCTTCCAGCGTGTTGCGGTGGAGGGCATGGTGTTCCGGGATTTTGTGCAGAGCTGCTCGCCCATGGAGATCCTTGCGGTAGAACACCTTTATAATGTGCTGCTGGAGGCCGCCGCGGGGCGCAGCGACCCGGAAAACTTTGATTTCAACCACTTCCTCAGCTGCGACCTTGCCATGCACGAGTACTGGTTCCGCAAGACCAGCAAGGAGTACCTTTGGGAGCAGATGACCCGCCCGCAGGCAGACTATTCCCGCTTTATCCGTCTGGACATCGTAGGCGCGCGCAACGTGTCCAGCGTTGTCAGCGAGCACGCCGAGATGCTGCGTATTCTGCGGGAGAAGGATCTGGACGCCATTGAGCCGCTGATGCGTACCCACCTGTACGGCGGCGTGAGCCGCATGGGCAGCAAGGTCTACTCGGACGAATACCGCGTCTACTTCAAGCTGCCAGAGGGCAAATAATAAAAAGGTCGCTGCACAGTCTCCTGTACAACGACCTTTTTCTGGTTGCGCCAGCAGGAGTCGAACCTACGATGGGGGAGTCAAAGTCCCCTGCCTTACCGCTTGGCGATGGCGCATCATGCAAGATAGTATAACATATTTTCCGCTTTTCCACAAGAGGTGTGCCGCGTTTTTGCCGCTTTTTTCTGTGCGCTGCCCGCTGCATTTGCGGCGGTTTGAGTCGTTTTTTTGGCTTTGCGGCAAAGGTTTTGCTTTTTCCATCGGATTTGAAGGGCGGCAACGTTACCACGAACAATAAGATCCATGTCGAATCGACAAATTCTGATAATGAAAAGATTGAGAGTGACGCTTCGGTAGATTTCAGCTTTAACACTGTGAAAAAGCAGGGCGTTAAAAATAGTGACGGCACCATCTCTTGGACGGTCAGTCTGAACGAAAATCATGCCAACATGAAGGACTGGATCCTGAGCGACGAGTTGAACGGCAGCGCCTACACCGGCACTGTTACAATTACTCCCTCGACAGGTACTTCCTTTGACGTTCCGCTGCCTTACAAATTTGGCTCTGACACCGCTGATACGGATACTACCGCAAGCTACATCATCACTTACAAAACTACGGACGATCACCCCTATAACACTTCGCAGGTCACAAACAAGGTGATCCTGAAGGACGACAAGGGCGGCGATAAGGGTTCTTCCGAATACGGTGTTGAGGTTGGCAGCAAGGACGCCTATTTCAAGACCGGTACCGGCGTTACCGATAATGGCGATGGTACTTTGACCCTTAACTGGGAAGTTGAATTGATCATCGACAAGGATTATCCTGCCGGGGGATGGAAATGGTGTGATTATGCATCTTATTACAGCGAGTGCAAACAGTATTTCACGCCTGCGCAGCGTACAGCGCTGTATGCTGAATTAAATCGTGTTCTCGGTCACTCTGATTATACTGTTACCGACGGTTATCATCCGAAAACTGATGACGGCACTGGAAACTGGGGTTCGATTGGCATTGTTGGAAACCGGCCTTTGCAAAAAGATACCGTTTTGAAATTCAGCTTTTCTACTACGGCTGAGTGTCCCAGTACCAAAACTGATTTCAAGAATCACTGTACCTTCAACGGTTACACTTTTGAAGGCACGAACACCTACAAACCAGGCGGCAATGCAGTTGTAAAGAAGCTTGATAATCGTACCAATTCCGAGGCTAACAGCAGCCACGACTACGACGATATCAATGGTAAGCTGGAGTGGAAGGTCGAAGTCACTTTGACCGAAGCCTTTAAGGCTGTTGAAAGCGGACTTGAGTATATCGAAATTACCGACACGCTCCCCTCCGGTGTAAAGATTTCGGACATTGATATCAAAACCAACAATTACTGGGGTAAAAACGGCGAAGAGAAAAACGACAGTGTGTGGAAGCTTCACACATGGATCAACAATGATGCATCCGGAGGTGCTACTGGGCATGGTCCCGACATTCCCGTTACAACCACCACTGTTGGTGATCATCAGGTTGTTAAGCTGCGTATTCCCCTGCAGCTTTTGAAGTGTCTCGTAGCAGATGAAAAGATCAATATTTATGTAACTACTGCCATCAACGATCCAGCGAGCTGGGGAAGCACGCAAAAGAACTTTACCAATGAAGTCAATGTGACTGACAGCACCTCGAAGGATTGGGGTACAGCCTCGCAGACGCAGGAGATCACCTACAACAGCCTGCATGATGCTGTGCAAAAGAGTGGCAGGCAGGTTGACGTAAGTGAAGCTGCCGATACAGTGGAGTATACGGTTATTGTCAATCCCGATGGGCAGACAATTCTGGGCAACCCCAATATCAAGCTGACACTTGTTGATGATCTTGCGTACACTTATGACCCCTGGTATAACAATAAGCTCATCACGCTCAAGCCTTCCAGTGTTGCCGTGTATGAATACGATAAAGCTACCAATACCCTTGGAAGCCCGCTAACCGTTTCAGAGTATTCGTATCTGTACGAAACCATCGGTTATGGTTCCGGCACCGGTACAGAAAACCGCATTAACCGCCTGACTTTCACCTTGCCAAACGCAAAACCGCTTGCAGTGGTTTATCGATACCTTTCTAATGCTTCTCACGACATCACTTTGAACAACACCGCAACCTTGTTGGCACAGGACAAAAAGATCACCTCTGTTACGGATAGTCAAAACGTTAAAATCACTTCCAGCTCTTGGAATGCCAATGCCAAAGAGGGCGTATACGCCTACAAGGTGGATAAAGACAATAACGGTCTGTATCTGTCTGGTGCAAAGTTCAGCTTTTATGCGTGGGACAGCACTAAAAACGATTGGTCTTTGGTGACCAATCAGATCGTCACGGACGACGATGGTCAACTGGTTGATGGGGAAGGGCATAACCTTTCCAAAATCATGGACGAAAATAACGTTCAATTCCGTAATCAGGCATTCAAGCTTGTGGAAACGATGCCTCCTGCCGGTTATATCCTTGATCCCGACAACGCCTACTACTTCTATATCCCGGATAGTGATAAGAGTAAGTATCCAGAGAACCTTCCCGCTGACCTGAGTGCTTATCATGCATTATCCGTTGGCGGATACCTCTATCTTACCAATGAGAAGGAGCAATCTCAGGATTACGAGCTCCCCTCTACCGGTGGCACCGGTACACTCCCGTATACAGCCGTGGGCGGCACAATGATGCTGTCTGCGCTGGCATATAGTTTTATCCACCGCAAGCGCAGACACGAAGGGAGGGCAGATGACTAAACTGCACTTCCCTGCCGGACGCCCGGAGCTTAAACCCCGCCCGCCCAGCGCAAAGTTTACGCATTAGTCCGAACACAAACCACACCCCTCTCCACCCCCTGTGCAAAATGCAGGGGGCGGCAAGGGGCAGAGAAAAGAAAGGGGCTTTTTCCATGAAAAAAGCAATGAAAAAACTCATGGCTGCGCTGCTGGCAGTTGCTATGGTTTGCGCCATGGCGATTCCGGCGTTTGCGGCAGTAGACATCACGAGCCACACTTTTGAAGCTTATCAGATTTTCGCCGGTGATCTTAATGAGGGCACCCTGTCAAACGTTACTTGGGGTCACAATGTAACAACTGCCACCTTATTGAATTATCTGAAAACCGCCAACGCCGCTTATAGCGCTTGCACTGATGCAAAAGGTGTTGCTGAAGTGCTCTCCAATAATCCTAGTTTAAAGTACGATTTTGCAAAAATCGCTGCTGATCATGTTACCGGCACAGCTATGGCAACTGGCACTGGTTCTGTAACCCTGCCGAGCGCTGGTTATTACCTGATCGTCGATACCACTGACGTTGCCAATAAGCACGATGCAAAGAATTTGAGCTTGCTGCAGGTAAGCGGTGCAACCACGGTAACTCCTCAGGTCAAGACTGATATCCCCACCCTTGAGAAGAAGGTCAAGGACATCAATGATACCACCGGCGTTAAATCTGACTGGCAGGATTCTGCTGACTACGATATCGGCGATATTATTCCTTATAAGTTGACCGCTACTCTGGGCAAGCTGGACAACTACGATAAATACTATGTAAAGTTTGTCGATACCATGACAAATCTGACTTATGTCGCTGATAGTGCTTCTGTCAAAATCGACACTACTCCTTTGACCCCTACCCAGTATAAACTCACTTGGGATGCACCCTCCAAAACTCTGGAGATCGAGATTACTGATGTAAAGGTTCTTGGTGCTGTCAACAGTTCTGTAATCACTGTTGAGTACAAAGCTACTCTGGATGATACTGCTGTCCTTGGTTCTACCGGCAACCCGAATCAAGCTCATCTGATATTCTCCAACAACCCGAATGGCGAGGGTTACGGCAAAACTGCCCCGGACAAAAACATTGTTTTTACCTATAAAGTAGACGCTAATAAGGTCGATCCTGATCTCAATAGCCTGCCCGGTGCTGCTTTTGAGCTGTTTAAACATGTCAAAGATGCCAGCGGTAACCTTACTTGGGAATCCAAGGGTATTATGAATGCTACTAAACATGAGGATGGCACCTATACCATTACTGATGCTACGAAAATGAATTTCGAGTGGAACGGTATTGATGATGGCGATTACAAACTGGTTGAGGTTGTAACTCCTGCTGGTTATAACACTATGGCAGAGTTGCTTTTCACCGTCACTGCTACACATAGCGAAACTGCCGATAACCCCGTTCTGATTACTTTGTCTGGTGATGCCTTCACTGGTGATGTTAGCACTGGTGTTTTGACTTCTCAGATTATCAACCACCGCGGCACTACCCTGCCCGGCACCGGCGGCATCGGCACCACCATCTTCTATGTGATCGGCGGCGGCCTGATGGTTGCAGCAGCTATCCTGCTCATTACCAAAAAGCGCATGGAGAACCGCTAAGCTCTCCTTTTCCCCTGCACAGAGCGGGGCTGTAAAGCCCCCTGCTCTGGTCCTGAAACTATAACGTTAGGGAGTAGCCCATGAAAAAGAACAAAAGCACCATTATATTGATCCTCGTCTTTTTCGTGGGTCTATCCGTGATGTTATACCCCACCATCAGCGATTACGTCAACCAGCGCAACCAGTCCCGCGCGGTGGCAAGCTACGCGCAGGACGTGGACAACATGACCGATGCGGATTACAGCGCCTACTTTGACGCCGCCGATGCCTTTAACGCACAGGTGGCCGCCAACGAAAACGCCCTCTACCGCCCGGATCAGCTTACCGGCTACAACGAAACGCTGGATATTACCGGCACGGGCATTATGGGTTACATCACCATCTCCAAAATCGGCGTGGAGCTGCCTATCTACCACGGCACCGGCGACAGCGTATTGCAGATCGCCGCAGGCCACTTAGAGGGCACCAGCCTGCCGGTGGGCGGCGCATCCACCCACGCGGTCATCTCGGCACACCGCGGCCTGCCCAGCGCAAAGCTGTTTACCAACCTCGACCAGCTGGAAGTGGGCGATACCTTTACCATCACCGTGCTGGACCGGGTGCTCACCTACGAGGTGGACAAAATTTCCATCGTGCTGCCCACCGAGACCGACGAGCTGAAGATTGCCGAAGGCAAGGACTACGTTACCCTGATGACCTGCACCCCCTATGGCATCAACACCCACCGCCTACTGGTGCGCGGCCGCCGCGTGGAGACCCCGGATCAGTACAAGCACCTCCGCGTTACCGCCGAAGCGCTTAAAATTGAACCCATTATTGTTGCGCCCATTATGGCGCTGCCCATGCTGCTGATCTTGCTGATCGGTATGCTGCTTTCTACACGCAAACCCAAGAAAACGAGAGGTGAAGAACATGAAAAGCATTGATTTGCGTCATCGTCTGGCGGCTGTGCTGCTGGCTGTGTGCCTTGTGGTATGCTGCGCCCTGCCGGCCTTTGCCACCAGTGCCAACATTGTGCTGGGGCGTCTGGGCTCGCTCCATGTCCGCCTGTACGACACCCACAACGATGTGCCCCTGCGCGGCGGCGAGCTGACCCTGTATCAGGTGGCCACCGTCAAGCGCACCAACGGCAACCTGTACTTTGACTATACCGGCGATTTTACGGGCTGCGGTGTCGTGCTGGGCGATCTTTCCGACAGCACGCTGGCTGACCAGCTGGTAAAGTACCTGCCCGTTGTGCCCGCCATTGCCGCCCAGCAGGACGTGAACGAAGAGGGTTACGCCGACATTACCAAGCTGCCGCAGGGGCTGTACTTGGTCGTGCAGACCGAGGCATCCCACGGCTACGAGGCCATCAAGCCCTTCCTTGTGTCCATCCCCATGCCCGATGGCGACAACTGGATCTACGATGTGGACGCCACCCCCAAGGTAGGTGCCACCATCCCGGAAACGCCGGACATCCCCGACACCCCGGATGTGCCAGTCACACCGCCGGATACGCCCGACACACCGGACACCCCGGATACGCCGGTGAGCCCGGACAGCCCCGATAGTCCGGTAAGTCCCGGCAACCCGGACAATCCCGTAAGCCCCGAGAACCCGGATAGCCCGGTCTCCCCTTCCAACCCGGATAAGCCCGTTCTGCCCCAGACCGGTCAGCTGAACTGGCCCGTGCCGGTGCTGGCTTGCAGCGGTGTGCTGCTGTTTGCCGCTGGCTGGGTGCTGAACCGTCAGGGCAAAAAGGAAAACTGACCCTGCCTCCTTTCTTTTCGGCATAGTTTGGCGTTGGGTGCCGAATTTGCTCCCCCACAAGGGGGAGCATTTTTTATGCCCTTTCCCCCTGCCGGGCACAGTACGATTTTGAATGCGCTCCGCGTTGCTCTGCGCATAATCAGCGGAAAATATATTTTTAAATTTGCAATTCTGGAAAATCTGCGGATTTTCCAGAATTGCCTTTTCACGGGTGGGGTTTGGGCACGAACCCTCTCAGGCATCTCGCTTTGCTCGATACCAGCTCCCCCGAAGGGGGAGCTTTTTGGGTGCTGCCGCAAGGCTGTACCACAGCACAAAGCGGGCTCGCTCTCTCCGTCATCACTGTGCGATGACGCCTCTCCCAAAGGGAGAGGCATTGGCATAGCGGAAAAGTTTCCGACTAAACCGCAAAGTATCCGGCAGCGCTAGAGGCTCCCTCCCCGAGGGAGCTGTCAAACCCGCAGGGTTTGACTGAGGGAGTTAAGCCGGGTACAGTACCTTTTTCGGTGTAGCTGGCGAACGCAGTGAGCCTGAGAGGGTTCTCCACGCAAAAAAGCCGCTGTACAAATCGTACAGCGGCTTTTATTTTATGCAATCTGTATTAGGTTTTTACTGCTGCTGGGCGGCCTTTTTGGCTTCCAGTGCCAGAATGGCGTCGCGGCGGCTCAGGTTGATGCGGCCCTGCTGGTCGATGTCGGTCACCTTGACCACGATGGCATCGCCCACGGCAACCACGTCCTCTACCCGCTCCACACGCTTGGTGTCCAGCTTGGAGATGTGCACAAGGCCTTCCTTGCCCGGGGCGATCTCCACAAAGGCACCAAAGTTCATCAGGCGGGTCACCTTGCCCTTGTAGATAGCACCGATCTCGGGATCCTCCACAATGGTCTTGATGGTAAAGATGGCGCGCTTTGCGTCCTCCTGATCCACGGCGGAGACGAACACATGGCCGTCCTCCTGCACATCGATCTTGCAGTTGCAGGTAGCGCAGATGTCCTGAATGACCTTGCCGCCCTTACCGATCACGTCCTTGATCTTGTCGGTGGGGATCATCATGCTGAACATCTTGGGTGCCCAGCGGCTCAGCTCTGCACGCGGCTCGGCGATCACCGGCTTGATGATCTCGTCCAGAATATACAGCCGGCCCTTGCGGCACTTCTCAAAGGCCTCGGCAATGATGTCGTAGGTCAGACCGTCGATCTTGATATCCATCTGGATGGCGGTAATGCCCTTGCGGGTGCCGCCAACCTTAAAGTCCATATCGCCGTGGAAGTCCTCCACGCCCTGAATGTCCAGCATGGTCATCCAGCGCTCGCCCTCGGTGATCAGGCCGCAGGAGATACCGGCAACCGGAGCCTTGATGGGCACGCCTGCGTCCATCAGTGCCAGCGTAGAGCCGCAGATGGAAGCCTGAGAGGTGGAACCGTTGGAAGAGAGCACCTCGGACACGCAGCGGATGGTGTAGGGGAACTCCTCCAGAGAGGGCAGCACCGGCACCAGAGCACGCTCAGCCAATGCGCCGTGGCCGATCTCGCGGCGGCCGGGGCTGCGCGGTGCGCGTGCCTCGCCCACAGAGTACGGCGGGAAGTTGTAGTGATGGATATAGCGCTTGGTCTGCTCGTCGGTCAGATCGTCCATCAGCTGGTTGTCCTTGGTGCCGCC
>ERZ857480.47471-NODE-73390-length-12948-cov-6.0000_pt1 | contig 12948 bp, 11 predicted proteins | sample MGYA00519767_ERZ857480 | MGnify/ENA primary metagenome ERZ857480 (study PRJEB31778, sample SAMEA3449210) | human gut metagenome | biome: human gut; feature: human-associated habitat; material: faeces | place: United Kingdom | collected 2010/2012 ...
GACCGCCTGATCGACGGTATTCTCTCCGCTGTTCCGAAAACGCGTTTAAACGGCGGAAGAGAGCCACGGCTTGCCGGAAATTTGAACATTTCCTTTGAAGCGGTTGAGGGCGAGGCGCTGCTTCTGCGGCTCGATATGATGGGAATCTGCGGTTCATCCGGTTCGGCCTGCACGTCCGGCTCGCTCGATCCGTCGCACGTTTTGACGGCCATCGGTCTGCCGCATGAGATTGCGCACGGCTCGCTCAGGCTTTCCATCAACGAGGAGACAACCGATGGGGACGTAGACTATATTTTGGAGAGCATCCCGAAGGTCATTACGACGCTTCGTGCGATGAGTCCGATTTGGAACGGCTGAGTTTCACAATATTCAGGCAGAAGGCTTTAAATAGCTGACTTTTTAGAAAGGAAGTATTGATATGATTTACAGCGATAAGGTTATGGACCATTTTGCAAATCCGCGCAATGTTGGCGAAATCCCAGATGCGGACGGCGTCGGTGAGGTCGGCAACGCAAAGTGCGGCGATATTATGAAGATGTTCTTAAAAATTGAGAATGGCAGCATCAAGGACGTCAAGTTTAAGACGTTCGGCTGCGGCGCGGCGATTGCCACCAGCTCGATTGCGACGGAGATGATTAAGGGCAAGCCGATTGAAGAGGCGCTCAAGCTTACGAACAAAGCGGTTATCGAGGCGCTCGACGGACTGCCGCCGGCCAAGATCCACTGCTCGGTTTTGGCAGAACAGGCAATAAAGGCGGCGCTTGCAGACTACTACACGAAAAAAGGAATCGATCCGGAGCCGTTTGTCGGCAGGATCGACTGCGATTGTCATGCCTGCGACACGCACTAAGATTTTACTGGCGCTTTCAGGCGGCGTGGACAGCGCCGTCTGCGCGCATCTTTTAAAAGAGCAGGGCTATGACGTCCGCGCCGTCGTAATGAAGATGAGCGAACTGCATGAAAAAACCGTTGCGGCGGCAAAAGAGGCGGCGGAGAGTCTGCGTATTCCGCTCACTGTGCTTGATCTGCGCGATGTATTCCGCGAAAATGTTATTTCTTACTTCATCCGTTCGTATCAGTCGGGGATCACGCCGAATCCATGCGTTGTATGCAATCCGACGGTGAAGTTTAAATACCTTATCGAAGAGGCGGACAGGCAGGGCTGCGCCTTTGCGGCAACCGGGCACTATGCAAAGCTCAGATGCAGGGAGGACGGCAGGGTTGAGCTTTTGCGCGGTGATTCGGATCAGCGCGATCAGTCGTATATGCTCTACAGACTCACGCAGAAGGAGCTTTCACGGCTCATTTTTCCGCTCGCACACATGGAAAAGGATGAAGTGCGGCGCATTGCCGCTTCGCTCGGACTGTCCTGCGCTTCTGCGCCGGATAGTCAGGAGAACTGCTTTATCGCAGGTACCGACTATGCGGGCTATATCGAGGGTGTGTGCGGCAAAATGCCGGAGGGCGACTTTATTGCTCCTGACGGCGCAGTTTGCGGAAAGCACAAGGGGATTCTGCACTATACCGTCGGACAGCGTAAACATTTAGGAGTGGCTCTCGGACGTCCGGTTTATGTCAGAAAGATTGATCCTGTGTCGAACCGGATTTATTTAGCGGATACGGGCGAGGCGATGCTTTGTAAAACGGCGGCGCTTTCCGGCGTAACTGCCTCCCTGGGGGAGTTCCCAGCAGTATGTTTTAAGGGACAGGTAAAAATCCGTTCGGTCGCAAAGCCGGTGGAAGCTGAAATCACCCTTTTAGAAAGCGACAGAGCGGCGGTGCGCTTTGAAAGGCCGCAGCGCGCGGTATCTAAAGGGCAGTCGTTAGTAATCTATGACGGCGATGTGCTTTTGGGCGGCGGCTTTATCGCGGCGGCAGAATAAACAACAGATAAAACGGGGCTGCAGCAAATGGTTATTTTGCCGCGGTCCCGTTTGGCTTACAGAGGAAACTTGCAGCTTAAATACAAAAAGGCTTTACAAAGACGGGCGGTACGAGTACAATGAAATTGTTTTTAGACGATATAAGGCGCGAACCTGCCGGATATGTGCTGGTAAGAAGTTTTGAGGACTGCATTTTTGAGCTTGGCACAAAGGACTATGATACGGTCTCGCTCGATTATGCGCTGAGCGAGCGGTTTACCGGACTCGATGTGCTGAAGTGGATGGTACGCAATCAAAGATTTCCGAAAAATCTTAATATTCATTCCACACATGGATGGGGCCGCGCAGAAATGGCAAGCTATATCCGCATGTATTTCCCAAAAGGGTATTTCTTTACAATGGGGGCGGCAAAAGAATGAAGCAAATCTTTTCGCTCGCGCTGGTGACTGGTGCGGGCGGCGGTATTGGACGGGCGATCGCAAAGGAGCTGGACAGGCGCGGCTGTTCGCTTATTTTGGTCGGACGGCGTTTCTCGACTCTGGAGGAAACGGCAGACCTTCTTTCAAAAAGGCCCTTGTGCATCGAAGCGGATTTGTCCGACCCTGTGCAGTGCGAGCGGGTTTTTGAGCAGGTGAAAACGATGCCTGTCGATCTGCTCGTGAACAACGCGGGCTTTGGATTGTGTGGCGATTTTACGGAAACGGATGAAGCGCGCGAGTTTTCCATGCTTGATTTAAACGTGCGTGCGGTGCAATTTTTCACCAAGCGGTTCGTCCGGCTGTTTGCCGGGAAAGACTGCGGTACGGTTTTAAATGTTGCATCCTCGGCGGCGTTTCTACCGGGTACGGGAATGGCGGTATACTATGCGACGAAAGCGTATATTCTCCGTTTAAGCGAGGGCATTTCCGGCGAGCTTAAGCGGAACAAGAGCCGGGTTTCCGTCAGCGTGCTCTGTCCGGGGCCGGTCAATACGGATTTTTCCGATACAGCGCGCGTGCGGTTTTCCTCACGGGGAATATCGGCCGAAAAAGCGGCGGAAGCAGCGGTGAAAGGAGCGGCGCGCGGCAGGCTTGTCATTGTGCCGGGCGTATCGATGAAGTGCATTCGCTTTTTTGAGCGATTTTTTCCGGAGCGCGCGCTTGTCTGGTTCACGGGAAAATTTCAGAAGCGGAATGAAAAAGCAAACAGGAGGAACCCATCATGACGAAACAAATCATTACAACGGAAAACGCCTTTTGGCAGGAATGCGCGCCCGCCGTGGCAGAAGCGGATACAGAGCTCATGATTTCCGGGGAAACGGGTCAGACCGTGCGCGGTTTCGGCGGTTGTTTTAACGAGATCGGCGGCGCGGTTTTGCAGAAGCTTTCAGAGGAAAAGCGTCAAAAGGTTATACGCCTGCTCTACGGACAGGAGGGATGCAGCTTCACTATGGGCCGTCTGCCGATCGGCGCGAGCGATTATGCCCTTTCGTGGTACAGCTATGACGAGACAGACGGCGACTACGATTTAAACGATTTTTCCATTGAGCGCGATAGAAAATATCTGCTTCCATATTTAAAAAGCGCGCTGACTCTCTGTCCGGATATGCGGCTGTTCGCCTCGCCGTGGAGCCCGCCCGCTTGGATGAAAACCAAAAAGGCGTACAATTTCGGCCGTCTCTGCGACGACAAGAGAACTCGGTCGGCCTATGCGCAGTATTTCTTAAAATATCTTGCCGCCTATCGGGAAGAGGGCGTAAAAATCGAACAGATCCATATCCAGAACGAGCCGGTCGCGGATCAGAAATTTCCTTCCTGCGTATGGGATCCGGCGCTGATGCGCGACTTTATCAAGGAGGACTTGGCGCCTGCTTTCAGAAAGGCCGGCGATCCTGCCGAGCTGTGGTTCGGTACGATCAATGAAGGATCGTTTGACCGCTATGTAAATGTTGTGCTCGCCGATAACGCGGCGCGCGCCTGCTTAAAGGGCGCTGGCTTCCAGTGGGCGGGCAAATATGCCATCGGCCGCACGCACCAGGCCTATCCGGAGCTTCGCCTCATGCAGACGGAAAACGAATGCGGCGACGGTGAAAACAGCTACGCGTATGCAGAATATGTCGCGTCGCTCATCTTCCACTATCTGCGAAACGGTGCGGAAGCTTATGTGTACTGGAATATGGTACTGCCAAAGGGCGGCGAGAGCACGTGGGGCTGGAAGCAGAACGCCATGATTACCGTTCTGCCTGAGGAGGACGGCTATCGGCTGAATCCGGAGTTTTACATCATGCGTCACTTTTCTGCCTTTATCAAACCCGGCGCGGTGATTCTTCGCGCATCCGGCGGACTTTCTCCGAACAGCGTCTGCGCAAAAAATCCGGACGGTACGGTTACGGCGGTTATAGCAAATACGCTCGGCACCGCGCGCACGGCAAGGCTTACATACGGGGTGCAGTCCGTTACGGTCGAACTGCCGCCGCACGCCGTTGCGACGGTGCAGTTTGAGGCGGAAGCATGAGAAAGGGCATCATTTTTGATCTGGACGGCACACTTGCAGATACGCTTTCGTCCATTGCCTATTTTGCAAACCGTGCGCTCATGCAGAATGGTTTTCCGAAAATTCCGGTGGAAGAATATCGCTATCTCGTCGGAAACGGTGCGAAGCGGCTCGTCCATGGGATGCTCAGATCAGTTGGCGCCGATACGGAAGAAAACTATGCAAAAGTAGCGCCTTTATATAACGACAGCTACGATGCGGACGCGCTCTATCTTACGAAGCCGTATGACGGGATATTACCCCTGCTCGACCATCTGCGCGAAAAAGACATTATAACGGCAGTACTCTCCAATAAGCCTGACCGAACCACACAGAAAATCGTAAAGGCGCTGTTCGGCAATCGAATTCTTTTTTGCCGCGGCCAGCGCGACGATACGCCGCGCAAGCCCGATCCGGCAGGCGTATACCGTCTGCTTGAGGAAATGCGGCTTTCACCGGAGGAGTGCGCGTATGCGGGTGATACCAGAACCGATATGCTCACAGGAAAGGCGGCGGGACTTTACACCTTCGGCGTACTGTGGGGCTTTCGGGACGAGACCGAGCTGCGTGAAAACGGCGCGGATCAGATTGTATCACATCCGGAAGAGATCGGAACATTCATTTTAAAAGAGAGGACGGCGTTTTAGTTGAAATTCACTAACGGATACTGGCTGACGCGGGCCGGTATGCAGATGCGATTTCCAAAGGCTGCGTATGACAGCCGCGTGGAGGCGGACAAGCTGACGGTATACGCCCCCTGCGTCGGCATGGACAGCAAGGGCAATTCCTTGAACACCGCGGTGATTACCATTGAGCTGACTGCGCCTCGAAACGACGTGATCGAAGTGCATGCTTATCACTTTAAGGGCGCGCTCGCAAGAGGACCGGCGTTTGCCGTCAATCGTGCAAAGGCGGATGTTCGTATTACGGAGACAGATCAGGAACTTGTGTTTGCGAGCGGAGACACCTCCGTTCGTATTACCAAGCATCCGGCGCCTTTCTCCATGCGGTTTTATTATAAGGATACCCTGCTGACTGAGAGCGCGGACAAAGCGCTGGGATATGCGGTATATGAGGGAAAGACTCCTTATATGAAAGAAGAGCTTTCTCTAGCCGTGGGCGAATATGTCTACGGCTTGGGCGAACGGTTCACGCCCTTTGTGAAAAATGGGCAGACCGTTGAGATTTCGAACCGCGACGGCGGCACAAGCAGCGAGCAGGCGTACAAGAATATCCCGTTTTATCTTACAAACCGCGGCTACGGCGTGTTCACCATGCAGCCGGAGGATTTTTCCTATGAAGTAGCAAGCGAGAAGGTAAGCCGCGTCCAGTTTTCAGTGGAGGGCGAGTCGCTCTCTTACTGTGTGATCGGCGGCGGCAGCATGAAACGCACGCTCGAACTTTATACCGACCTGACCGGTAAGCCGGCTCTGCCCCCTGCATGGTCGTTTGGGCTGTGGCTTTCCACCTCCTTTTTGACTGATTATGATGCGGATACTGTAAAAAATTTTTTGGACGGTATGGAGCAGTCGGGCATTCCGGTGAGCGTGTTCCATTTTGACTGCTGCTGGATGGAGGAATTTGAATGGTGCAACTTTAAGTGGAACCGTCATACCTTCATCGATCCGGTGCGGATGCTCAAGGACATTCATGCGCGCGGCGTCCGCACCTGCGTCTGGATCAATCCGTATATCGGGCAGAAGTCCCCGCTTTTTGACGAAGGTTTGGAGCATGGCTTTTTCCTCCAAAATCCGAACGGCTCAGTATATCAGCGCGACGACTGGCAGGCAGGAATGGCCCTTGTGGACTTTACGAATCCCGCCGCGGTCAAGTGGTATCAGGACTATTTGGAAGATCTGCTCGACATGGGCGTAGATTGTTTTAAAACAGACTTCGGCGAGCGGATCCCGACAACCGTCTGCTACTTCGACGGCTCGGATCCCAAAAAGATGCACAACTATTATGCGGAGCTTTACAATCGCGCTGTGTTTGAATTGTTGGAGCGCAAACGCGGCAAGGGTGACGCGGTGGTGTTCGCTCGCAGTGCAACTGCCGGTACACAGAAGTATCCGGTTCACTGGGGCGGCGACAGCACGGCGAACTATCCTTCCATGGCGGAGACACTGCGCGGCGGGCTCTCGTTTGCTATGTCCGGCTTTGGCTATTGGAGCCACGATATCGGCGGATTTGAGGATGGAAATACCGCCGATTTGTATAACCGTTGGACGCAGTTTGGACTGCTATCCAGTCATTCGCGCTATCACGGCTCGGGCGCGTATAAAGTGCCGTGGCTGATTGATGAGTCCTGTGTTGCTGTTGCAAAGAAGTTTACCCGATTAAAGCTCTCGCTGATGCCATACCTCTTTACACAGGCCTATGAGACAAGCCGCACCGGTATTCCAATGATGCGTCCGATGGTACTCGAATTCCCTGAGGATGAGACGTGCGCCGTGCTGGATCGTCAGTATATGCTGGGAGAGCGCCTGCTTGTGGCGCCGGTTTTCTCTGCGGACGGCACTGTTTCCTATTATTTGCCGCAGGGCGTGTACACCAATCTTTTGACAGGGGAAAAGAAAACGGGCGGGAGATGGTATAAAGAGACATACGACTATCTTACCATGCCTCTGTTTGTGCGGGAGAATACCATTCTGGTAACAGGGCGGGACGACTGCGCAGAATACGATTATGGAAAGGACGCGGCGATCCACCTATACGAGATTACCGATGCAAAAACGCAGGTGGTTTCCGTAAAGGTAAAAATCTGTGCTGCTGTTTCGGCAATACGCACCGGCAATCTGATGAATCTTTCTTTGGACGGCTTTTCCGGCAGTACAACGCTTGTACTACATGGGTATTCTGCTGTTTCAGCCGATGGCGCTGTCCTGCTGCGTACGGAACAAGATGCCGTGCATCTTGTAGCAAAGAAGAATACAGTAACAATTCAGGTGAATTAAAGGAGGATTTTTTATGACAACAAAAGAAGCCGCCGCAAGGTTTGGGGCGCTCGAGAAGAAATTAAATGCGTACGACCATGCGATGGGTGTGATCTACTACGACAGCGCCACCGCCGCACCTTCCGGCAGTGCGGCTGAGCGCGGCGAGACATTAGGCGTATTAAGCGGCGTATACTATGAACTGTTCGCAGCGCCCGAGGTAGGAGAACTGTTTGAGACAATTCTTGCAAACAGGGAGGAGTTCGACGCGCTCACCGTCAAAAAGGCGGAGGTTATGAAACGCGACTATGACGAAATAAGCAAGGTTCCGCAGGATGAGTATATCGCGTTCACTAAACTTTGCAGCGATGCAGAAAGCGTCTGGCACCGCGCAAAGGTGGAAAATGATTTCGCCGCCTTCGCGCCGTATATTGACCGCATTGTTGAAACGCTTGTCCGCTTTGCCGGATACTACGAGCCGGAGAAGGCGCCTTATGACGTATGGCTCTCTCGATATGAAAAGGGACTCACACAGGCGGAGCTCGACGTCTTTTTCGGCAGCCTTCGTGAGAAAATCGTACCGCTTCTGCGCCGCATTCAGTCGGAGGCTGTACAGGTGGACGACCGTTTTCTGCATCAGGATTATCCCATTGCGCAGCAGAAAGTATTCTCCGATTATCTGATGGATGTGGTCGGCATCGATAAGAACTACTGTGCCATCGGTGAAACGGAGCATCCATTTACCACGAACTTCAGCAAGCACGATGTACGTATTACAACACATTATTATGCGGAACATCCAGAATTTTCGATGTACTCCGTTATTCATGAGGGCGGGCATGCGCTTTATGAGCTGCATACAGCCGACGAGCTGATCGGCTCCTCTCTTGCGACAGGTACGACGATGGGCATCCATGAGAGTCAGTCCCGGTTCTTTGAGAACATGATCGGCCGAAGCGAGCCGTTTATCGAATATGTCTTCCCGAAAATGCAGGAGCTTTTCCCTGAGCAGCTTTCAGGCGTAACGGCGCACCAGATGTATCTTGCGCTCAATAAGTGCGAGCCGTCGCTTATCCGAACAGAAGCGGATGAGCTTACTTATTCCCTGCATATTATGGTGCGCTATGAGATTGAGAAAAAGCTCTTTAAAGGTGAAGTCAAAGCGGCGGATCTTCCGGCGCTTTGGCAGGAAATGATGCACGAATATCTGGGAATCGATGTGCCGAACGATACGAGCGGCGTTTTGCAGGATTCCCATTGGAGCAATGCGCAGATGGGCTATTTTCCGTCTTATGCAATCGGAAGCGCATATGCCGCACAGTTTGCCGCGCATATGAAAAAGACCGTCGACGTCGAAAAGGCCGTTTCCACAGGGGATTTAAAGCCGGTCAGAGATTGGCTCTGCGAGCGCATCTGGCGTTTTGGACGCGCAAAGGATCCGGCGGAGCTTCTCGAAATCGCATGCGGCGAGCCGTTTGATCCGGCGTACTATACGGATTACCTCACAGAAAAATTCTCAGCCATTTATGGTTTGAACTGATACAGTGAAAAAGAACAGCGTGAAAGAGCCTTACAGCCCTTTCGCGCTGTTCTTTTTGTCTGGTATCCTTGATTTTTGCGAATCACCCCCTAAGGGGCATGGAAGGTTTGACAACGCATTGCCGTCACGAGCCGTCGGCTAAAGCGGCCTTTTGCTTATGCCCTGCCATTCTTGCTGCTCGTAAACGGGTCAATGTACTTCAGGTTTGCATATTGGTCAAATATCATCAGCGTACTTTTTCCTTTGAAACACCCCACAAGCTGTGCTATGCTTACCAGCATATAGATGCGGCCTTCACACGCTTCCGCCTGATGCTTTTTGTAATGCGGCTGCCAAACCCGCTTTCATTCTATCTTCTGAAGGTTATTGCTGAAGTTTTTTATTTTCCCGGTATAATCGGGATTGTCTTCGCTAAAGCCACCCAATAATAATGAGGTGCGGCTCATAAAGGGGTAGCATCTTATTATTATTTGGGTACAAAATTCAATCAAAAGTGATTGGGCCGATAAAATCTTCCGTACTCCATGCTGTATACATCTGGCTCGATTCATGAACGAAGTAGGACTTTAATGGATCGTCCATCAAAATACGATAGAGCTTTTGACTGTAGTAAAGATCAGTTGTAATAAAGGCAGTATCCCCGTCCCCTGGATAAAATGCGGAGAGGAAATCGCCGTCCAGCACAACTGCCTTTTCCTCTTGCAGCGTTTCGTCCAGCGTACAGATAGAAAAAGCGGCTTCCTCTTCTGACTGGTGCAGAAGGATTAGGTTCTGACCGTCGGTGTAGAGTGCGGGCGGGATATTACTTTCTCCAAATGAAAGCAAGTCAAGCAGGCGCTCTGTTTCTCCGGAGGAGGGATCAATCAGAAAGGCTTCGTCTTTTTCAAAGAGTATCGTATCTTCATCAATATGTACGCGCCGCCGCTCCCACAAAAGCTTTCCCTGATAGATACCGCAAAGCCATGCGCCATCCTCCGGTGCATCGGAGGTGTCGGTCAGTACGGTTTCTTTCCCGCTGCCGAGATCACGCCGAACAACGCAGGCACTGCCATTTTCAGATTTTCGGCCATAATACAAATGATCTCCCAGAAAAACCGGTATGATCTGTCCCTCGCCCGTTAATACGGTTTCCGGTTCGGATCGCGGTGCGGAAATCGGCACGCGCTTTAGTTCGGAGAGATTGTCGCTGCGAACGGCGCTTGTATAAAAATAGCCGCGATGGATCATATAAACGGCGTTTCCGATGTTGTCGACCGGCGCCAGAATCTCGCGCATACCGGTGTCGGGAGAAATTCGGATGAGAAGCGCCTGATCGTTGGCCAGAACCTTTTCCTTTGCAGTAAAAGTGGTTGCAACCAGGTACAACGCTCCGTCATAATACTGAATAAACGCAATACTCCCGTAATAGCCTTCACATTTCCAAAGGTCCCCCGCTTCTTCCTTATCATGATTACAGCCCGCACGGCTGCAAACAACAGAGGTCTTTCCGTCCATATCCATATGGTATAAAAAGCTGTCGTTTGAAAAACAGTAGCCGTCCTTTACCGGCGCGACAAGGCAAATGGTTTTTCCCGATACAGCAAAACCGTTTGGGTAGTCCGTTTCAAAATGATAAGTATTTCCGTAATTTGAGCATCCGGTCAGCAAAAGCAGAGCAAGACCCACGGCAAGTAATGCGGAGAAAATGCGCTTCATATAAACACCTCTTTCAAGAAAAAACGGGATAGATTCCTTATATGATAATATGATACCATGAATACTCGAATAAGTAAACGCCTTTTTAAATCTTTCCCGAAGTTTTTATACTTTTACAAAATGATACAACACATTGACAGAAAGCGGAGCGGCAGGATATAATATAATGAAAACAGGTGCATTTCAACGGGAGGAAACCGAATGAACACGCTGCACTTTAAATATGCGGTCGAAGTGGAGAAGACACGTTCTATCACACAGGCCGCCGATAATCTTTATATGGCGCAGCCGAATCTGAGCAAGGCGATACGAGAGCTTGAGGATACGCTTGGCATCACGATTTTTGAGCGCACGCCAAAAGGCGTTGTCCCGACAAAAAAGGGCGCCGAGTTTTTGAGCTATGCAAAAAAGATATTGGCACAGCTTGATAAAATGGAGGCGCTGCGCGATTCGGGCAATGCGGATCTTCGCTCGTTCGATCTGGCCGCTCCCTACGGCGGTTACATCATGGACGCTTTTGCACGGTTTGCCGATGCGCTTTCCTCTGCGGAAGTGCGTCTGTCATTTCGGGAAACAGATACTGCCGAAGCCGTTGCGCGAGTAACGGAAGAGCGTTCGGAGCTTGGTATTGTGCGGTGTCGGGCAGGCAGCGTGCGGTATCTGCAAAGCTATCTTGCACAAAAGGAGCTCTCCTGCGAACCAATATGGGAGTTTACCGGGGTTTTGCTGATGGCGCGCTCTCACCCGCTCGCTTCTTTCGGCGCAGTAACGTCGGACGGCCTTGCGGACTATGTCGAACTCAGACGCGGAAACGAAACGGCGCTCGGTTTTTTTGAAGAACCGCAGCAGGAGGACACCGGTATCCGGATATACGGCTGTGCGGGCGCGGAGGCGCTGCTCACCCGCATGACAGGATCGTATATGATCGTGCCGCCCGCACCAAAAGGCACCTATGAAAAATCCTTTTTGATCCAAAAGCCGTACAGCGAGGGGCTGCGTTATACGGATTTACTGATTTATTCAAAAGACAGCAAGCTTTCCGAGCTAGCTTCACAGTTTGTAGACCTGCTTTACATGGCGAAAAATGCAGCCGTTTTTTCAGCATAGTGCCATATGAAGTTTGATATATATCATTTCGAATTTTATATATAAAAGTGTTTCAGGCTTCTCCCGCAGATACAGGATGAATGAAAAACCCGGCGATAAAGCACCGCAAGAGACAATAAAATGCGAAAAATCTCATATTTTTGCTGTTTGTCTCATAGCTTTTCTGAAAAAAGCGCTTGCTTTCCGCTTAACTTTGTTTCAGAAAAAACAAGAAGAAGTATATCGATAAAAGAATATCGATATACTTCTTTTATATTGAACTGTCCCGGCTTTTTTGATAAAATATTATCAGATCACTATGGCCAATATTAAAGAAAGGTAGAGTGCACATGAATAAGGTTACCATTATCGGAACAGGAAGCGTCGGCTCTACGATCGCTTACACCATGGCAGTCAACGGCATTGCATCGGAAATTGTGATGGTCGACATCAACGAGGAGAAAGCTTTGGGTGAAGCGCTCGACATTCGTCAGGGAACGCCGTTCTGCGCGCCGGTCTCCATCTATGCCGGAAGCTACCGCGACGCCGCAAACTCGGACATTGTTATCGTCACCTCCGGTATTGCGCGCAAACCGGGTCAGTCCCGTCTTGACCTTGCGCAAACCAATGTCAATATCACGAAAAAGATTATTCCGGAGGTTACCCGCCACGCACCGGACGCTACATATATCATCGTAAGCAATCCGGTCGATATCCTTACTTATGTTTTCAATAAAGTTTCCGGTCTGCCGGAGAGCAAGATCATCGGTTCGGGTACGATTCTCGACACGGCGCGTCTGCGTTCGAGACTCTCAGAATACTACTCTATCAGCCAGCAGAACGTCCACGCATACGTTTTCGGCGAGCACGGCGACAGCTCGTTTGTGCCGTGGTCTCTTGCCAACATTTCAAACATTCCGATCGACGATTATCAGGACTCCATTTCCAATCGCCAGGGCCTTTATCCGCCGCTTGACCATGCGGAAATTGAAACCTATATCCGCAAATCCGGCGGCAGAATTATCGAGCGCAAGGGCGCGACGTTCTATGCGGTCGCTATTTCGGTATGTCATATCTGCAAATGCCTGTTCAGCGGCATTGACACCACAATGACGGTTTCCTCCATGATGCACGGCGAATATGGCATAGACGACGTATGTCTGTCCACGCTTAATATCGTCGGCCATGAGGGTCTGCGCGGAAAAATTCTCTCTCCGCTTACGGATGAGGAGGTTGCACTTTTGCAGAAGAGCGCCAACAGCTTAAAAGACGTCATCCGCAATCTGACAATCTGATAGAA
>ERZ857480.85449-NODE-132455-length-12930-cov-9.9719_pt1 | contig 12930 bp, 8 predicted proteins | sample MGYA00519767_ERZ857480 | MGnify/ENA primary metagenome ERZ857480 (study PRJEB31778, sample SAMEA3449210) | human gut metagenome | biome: human gut; feature: human-associated habitat; material: faeces | place: United Kingdom | collected 2010/2012 ...
GCCATATCGTTCTTCCTTTCTTACTTTGATATGGCTCTAGCGTACCAAAAACTGTAAACGATGTGGTTGCCTAATCTGTAAACCATCTTACTGCACTATACACATTGCGCGCCCGTTATTGGAATTTGTGCAAAATTTCGGATTTGCTCATTTACTATTAATAAATGAAAGGCAATTTTTGATATTAAATGATAAACGAAAATTGTCAAAAAGATGGAAATAAATTTGGAGGCTATATACATAATTGTTATGGATTCTATAAGAAAAGAAATATTTGACACAAAAGTAATGCTTGAATATAATGATTTTAAAAGAGGGAAGAAGCTCGCAGGGCAGTCCGGAATACCCTGTTTGGCGTAGTAGGAAGAGCACAAAATAAGAAAAATGAATTAAAGGAGGAATACGAGTGAAGAAACTGGTGATTTCTGTTCTCGTGATGATCGCGATACTGGCTACGATGAATTCAGCAATGGCGTACACGTATGAGAAACCGGTTAAAAGTTCAAAATTACCGCGAACCACGCCGCTTGAAAAGGGCATCGAACCTTCTTATCTATACGATATGCTTGACCAGCTTGAACAGGCGGGAATCGAAATGCACAGCCTGTTGGTGTCGGTCGATAATGAAGTGATTTTTGAAGGATTTTGGAATCCCTACGGCCCGGATACGCCGCATATTGTTCATTCGCTGACCAAGCTGTTTACAAACGCTGCGGCAGGCGTGGCTGTGACGAACGGAGATTTGAGCCTGGATGATCGGCTAATTGACATGTTCCCCGAGCTTGCGCCGGAAAATCCGAGTGAAAATCTGCAAAAGGTGACGCTGCGCTATCTCATTACGATGAACGGCGGATATGGCCGCATGATTAGCGGCAGCGAGTGGCGTCCGCTGAAGACCAGCTGGCTGGAAGCGTTCTTTGCCGAGCCTGTGCCGTATGAACCGGGTACGCATTATCAGTATTCCAGCGGCAACGCCTACGCGGTTTCGGCGATGGTGCAAAAGGCGACGGGCAAGACCTGTCTGGAGCTGTTGCTTGAAAGCGGATTCAGCGAGCTTGGCATGGAGCATTTCACGTGGGATCTCAGCCCCGAGGGAATTTGTTCTGGCGGCAACGGCGTGTCCTGCACGACGGAGGACATGCTGAAGGTGGGCAATCTGTTCCTGAATATGGGTCAGTGGAACGGAAAGCAGATTCTCACGGAAGAATGGTGCCGGATGGCGATCGGCATTGACAAAGTTTATGAAGGTCAGGGAGACTATGCGTTCCACTGGACGGATAAGCATGATGGAAATTACACCGCAGGAGGCGCATACGGCCAGATCGTCATTCTTGTGCCGGAACTCAACATGGTCGTCGCGGGAACGGCGGGTACCAAGAAGACAGATGAAGAATACGATATCATCAATTCTGCGATGATCGCGCCCGCCAAGGCGGATAAGGCCATGCAGGAGACAGTTGCCGCCAAGGGACAGACGCTGAACCTGCTGCAAAACCCGATTTTGACGGATTCCCCGATTGCGGAAAAAGTGGATGAAAAGGTCTTCAAGGCCGAAGAAAACGAGGACGGGATCACCAGCATCAAGCTGGACGTGGAAAAAGGCTACATCGATTTCGTCATGGTTGACCAGCGCGGCGAACACACGATTCGCAACGGCATTGGCGAATGGATGGATGGCGGCACGACCATGACGGGCAATTATCTGCATCATCAGTATCAAAATGAAATCGAACCGTACACGGCGTATGGCGAATGGAAGGATGACACGACGCTGCAGCTGACGTGGAGATATCCGTCGATGGCGTTTGTAGATACTGTCGAGATTACGTTCTCCGAGGATGGGTCTCAGATGACAATGGTGCGTTCTGTTAACGTCAATTCCGGCGCGCTGGTTCGTCCGGCTGTAACGCTCAAAGCAGAATAAGCGCATAATGGACGTTGAGCCAAGGCGCTAAACGAGGCCGCCCCTCTTGAGAGAGGCGGCCTTTTTCGTGCGTAAAAAACGATGAGGGCGCAGGTGGCCTTTTGTGTTATAATGGCAATGAGCTATATCTTGAATGTCGGGGGAGGAAATCACCATGCCGAAATGGACAGAGCAGCAGCGCGACGCCATCGCCGACCGGGGACACAGCCTGATCGTCTGCGCGGCGGCGGGCTCGGGCAAGACGGCCGTGCTGGTGGAGCGCATCGTGCAGCTCGTGCGCGAGGGCTGCCCGATTGAAAACATGCTGGTCGTCACGTTCACCAACGCGGCGGCGGGCGAAATGCGCCAGCGCATCGGCGAGGCGCTCGGCAAGGCCGCGCGGGAGGATCCGGCGCTGGGCGAACAGGTGATGGCGCTCTCCCGCGCGAGCATCTCCACGCTGCACAGGTTCTGCGGCAACCTGCTGCGCGAGCACTTTCAGGCGCTTTCCATCGACCCCGGCTTTCGCATCGGCGACGAGCAGGAGTGCGGCGTGCTCAGCCATCAGGCGATGGAGGACGCGATATATAGCTGCTACGAGGTGGGCAGCGACGCTTTCCTCGCGGCGGACAGGTGCTATACGCAGGAGGAATTGAGCGAGTTGGCGTTCGCGCTGCATCGGTTTATGATGACGCGCCCCGATCCGTGGGCGTTCCTTGCGCGCGCACAGGAGACGGTGCGCCTGATGGGCGAGGCGTTTGAACAAAGCCCCGCCGCGCGGCTGCTGGCGGATTTTGCGGGGCGCAGGCTGGAGCGCCTCTGCGCCAACGCGCGGGAGACGCTGGCGCTCTGCGAGGGGGAAAACGGCCCGCTGCATTACGCGGCGGCCTGCGGCATGGATGTGCAGCTCACGGCGGATCTGGCCGCGGCGGCGGCGGACGGCTATGCCGCGCTGCACGACGCGCTGCACGGTGTGACGTTCGCGGCGCTGGGGCGAAAGAAAAAGACGGATCTGTTCGACGAGGATATCGCCGACCGGGTGAAGGCGCGGCGCGACGCGCTCAAAAAGGCCGTCGCGGATGTGCAGACGGCCTTTGCGCTGACGCTGGAGGACGCGGCGGCGGATATCCGCATGACGGCCGCGCCGCTGGACGGGCTGGCCGAGCTGGCCAGGACATACGACACGCTCTACACGGCGGCCAAGCGCCAGCGCGGCATGATGGATTTTAACGACCTCGAACACAACGCGCTCGCGGCGCTGGCGCTGCCCGAGGTGCGCGCGTCGCTCCGCGCGCAATACCGATATGTGTTCATCGACGAATATCAGGATTCCAGCGCGATTCAGGAGGCCATCGTCGGCAGCTTTGCGCGGGAGGACGGGCTGTTCCTCGTCGGCGACGTGAAGCAGAGCATCTATCGCTTCCGGCAGGCCGAGCCGTCGCTGTTTCTGCAAAAGGCGGCGCGGTTTGACAAGCCGGAGCGCGAAAAAGAGCGGCGCATTGATTTGCAGAAAAACTTTCGCTCCCGCGCGAACGTGCTGGAGGCGGCAAACGCGGTTTTCGGCCGCATCATGCGCGCGGAGGAGACGGAAATCGAGTACGACGAGCGGGAAAAGCTCTTCTGCGGCCTGCCCGCGCGGGAGGACGACCCGCCCGTGGAGCTGCACGTGCTCTATCAGCCCGGCGAGGACGGCGCGGAGGAGGACGAGAACGCGGAGCGGGAACTGGCCGCCGTCGAGCGGGAGGCGAAGGTTGTCGCCGCGCGCATCCGCGAGCTGGTCGGCACGCCGTTTTACGACGCGAAAACCGAGACGGAAAGGCCGCTGCGCTATCGCGACATGACGGTGCTGATGCGCGCGGTGCGCGGGAGCGCGCCGCTGGCCGCGCAGATGCTGGAATCGGAGGGGATTCCGGTGTTCTGCGACGCGGGCGAGGGGTATTTCGATATTCCGGAGATTCGCGCCATGACGGCGCTGTTGCAGACCATCGAGAACGGCGCGCGGGACGAGCCGCTGCTCGCCGCCCTGCGCGGCCCGGCGCTGGGGCTTGAGGAGAGCGAGCTGGCGCAGATTCGGATTTACACGCCGGACGTCAAAACGCCCTACCATGAGGCGGTGCGCCGCTATCGCGAGGAGATGGACGACGTGCTGGCTGAGAAGCTGCGCGCGTTTGAGGCAAAGCGCACGTGCTGGCGGCTCTGTGCGCGCAATCAGGGCGTAGATCGGCTGATCGAGCGCATCTATGCCGAAACGGGCTTTCTGGCGCGGGCGGGCGCGCTGCCGGGCGGCGCGGCGCGGCAGGCGAATCTGCACCTGCTGACCGCGCGGGCGCGGACGTTCGCCAGCACGCAGGGCGGATCGCTCCATGCGTTTTTGCGCTATGCCGAGCGGCTGCGCGCGGGCGGCGACAGCATGAGCGCCAGCGCCATCGGCGAGAGCGAAGACGTGGTGCGCATGATGACGACGCACAAGAGCAAGGGCCTTGAATTTCCGGTCGTCTTTGTGCTGGCGCTGGGGCGGCGGATGAGCGGGCAATCCCTGCGCGCGCGGGTGCTGATGGATGCGGAGCTGGGCGTGGGTCTGCCGTGCGTGGACACGGAGATGAACAGCGAACGCGACACGCTGCTGCGCCGCGCGATTCGCGTCAAAGCGCAGCGGGAGCAGCTCGCCGAGGAGGTGCGCGTGCTCTACGTCGCGCTGACGCGCGCGCGGGAGCGGCTGATTCTGGTCGGCAGCGTCGCCGGGGATAAGCCGCCCGAAGCATGGCGGGGCGCGGACATTTCGCAGATGCATACCGGCCTTGACATGATCGCACCCGCGCTGATCGAAGCCGGGGCGAGTCTGACCATCCGGGAAGAAGCCGTTCGGCTGGGGAATTCCGCGTGGCGCGTGTTCGCCCATGTCGGCGGCGCGGCGGGCGAATTGCCCCGGCGCACGGAAGACGTGGTGCTGCGCCTGCTGGCCGAGCTGGCCGCCGCGCCGAAGGACGAGGCGCTGACCCGCCTGATGAATTTCAAACCGGGGGTCAGAACCGCCGTGCGAAAAACGACGGTCAGCGCCGTATTGCGCGATGAAAAGCGCGCCGCGCAGGAGGACGAACCCCTGCCGGACGCGCCGCTGATGCGCCTGCCGCGCTTCATGGAGGAGCAGCAGATGACCGGCGCGCAGATCGGCACCGCGTTCCACCGCATGATGCGCATGCTCGATTTGGACGCGCTGCGGGCGACGCGCGACCTCGCGGCGGAGATCGACCGCCAGCGCGCGGCGCTGCTGGAAAAGGGCGTCGTCAGCGAAAACGAGCTGGCCGCCGTGCATCCGCGCCTGCTCGTGCGGCTGTTCGCCTCGCCGCTGGGCGTGCGCATGCTGGCCGCCGAGGAGCTGCACCGCGAATGGGCGTTCACCTATCGCCGGGAGACCGAGGACGGCGCGCAGCTTTTGCAGGGCGTGATCGACTGCTGCTTTATCGAGCGCGGCGCGTGGGTGCTGGTGGATTATAAGACCGACGCGGACGCGGCCGGGGCGATCGAGCGCCATCGGCCGCAGTTGGAGCTGTACGCGCAGGCACTCGCGGGCATCACGGGCAGGCCGGTACGCGAGCGCGTGCTGTATCTGGTTCGGGCCGGGATGGGGTATCAGGTGTAAACATGATCGACCAAATTCCCGGCCGCTCGCGAAAGGCGGCCGTTTGAATGGGGTTAATATTAAATCTTTCTTAAATCCCGTTTCATTCCTCGTTTTTGCCTTGACATTGCCGCGAAATCGCGGTATTGTAATCATGGCTCAAAGGGGATGCGGAAACGCAAACCATCGGATCGACAGGATCCAGCATATTTTCGGAGGTGAACGACGTGGACGACTATCCCAGTAGCCTTGCGGGCAAACCCCGAGAACGACGGGAACAGGCTGCGTCGCTCCTTCCGATTCACGTATAAAGCGGATTTGTAAAACGGAAGCGCGCGGTCTGTTGCCGCGCGCATTTTTATGCCGTTTTTGGGGCAAACCTGCATTTTTCGCAAAGCAGAACGACGAAAAATGAATAGGAGGAATCCCCCATGGAAGAAGAAATCCGCAAGGAATTTATGGAAATGATCAAGCTGCTGGACGAAGGCAGGCTCCAGGAGTTTAAGCAGAAGGCGACGGAATGTCCGCCGGTGGATATCGCCGAAGGGCTGGAGGAAATCGAAGACGAGGGGCGCGTGCTGCGCGTGTTCCGCATGCTGCCCAAGGATATCTCCTCCGGCGTGTTCTCCTACATGACCAGCGAGCAGCAGCAGCTCATCGCCGAAAGCGCGACCAACGCCGAACTGAAGGCGCTGGTTGACGATATGTTCATGGATGATACGGTGGACTTTCTGGAAGAAATGCCCGCCAACGTCGTCAAAAAGGTTTTGCAGAACGCCGACGAGGGCACGCGCAAGACCATCAACCAGTTCCTCAATTATCCGGAAAACAGCGCCGGAAGCCTGATGACCATTGAATATGTCGATCTGCACGACTATTTCACCGTGCGCAAGGCGATGGATTACATCCGCCGCACGGGCATCGACAAGGAGACCGTCTACACCTGCTACGTCATCGACGACCAGCGCAGGCTCGTCGGTCAGGTTTCCCTGCGCAAGCTGATTATCGCGCCGGAAAGCGCCTGCATCCGCGATATCATGGATACCAATATCGTCAGCGCCGCCACCACGGACGATCAGGAAGCCGTTGCCGACGATTTCCGCCGTTACGACCTGACCTCCATCGCCGTCTGCGATAAAGAAGGCCGCCTCGTCGGCATCATCACCATCGACGATATCGTTGACGTCATTCAGGATGAGAACACCGAGGACATCAAGAAGATGGCCGCTATCATCCCGAGCGACGAGGATTATATGAAAACCAGCGTCTGGAGTCTGGTGGCGCATCGCCTGCCGTGGCTGATGCTGCTGATGATCTCCGCGACGTTCACCTCGACCATCATCACCCATTTTGAAACGCTGCTTTCCGGCGCGGTGCTGCTCACCGCGTTCATCCCGATGCTGATGGACAGCGCGGGCAACTCCGGCAGCCAGACCTCCGTTACCGTCATCCGCAACCTTGCGCTGGGCGAAATCGAGCTGCGCGACTGGCCGCACGTGCTGGCCAAGGAAATCGGCGTGGCCATTGTCTCCGGCGCGGCGCTGGCGCTGGTCAACTTCCTGCGCATCATCATCTTCACCAGCACGAGCATGATGATCGCCGCCGTGGTGTCCGTGACGCTGTTCTGCACCGTCATCATCGCGATGATCGTCGGCTGTCTGCTGCCGATCGGCGCGAAGAAGCTCGGCTTTGACCCGGCGGTGATGGCCAGCCCGATGATTACCACCATCGTGGACGCCTGCTCGCTGATGATCTATTTCCTCATCGCCACCTCGATGCTGGGGCTGTGAGAAAAATATTCCCCGCCGATAGAAGACAAGGCCTCCCGTTGCCGCGCTTGCAGCGCCGCAGCAGGAGGTCTTTTTGCGTATGAAAAATGGCGTAAAATCGCCCGCGTGTGCAGGACTTTGACGCTTTGCAGACGCGGGCGGAGGTGAATGAACCCGTTTATACCCCGAAGCAGGTGAACATGACGGCCAGATAGGCGATGTACAGCCCGCCGATGAGGAAGCCCGTCCAGCGCTTGAACCGGCCGCTGATCAGCGCGGGCACAAGCGCCGCCGAAGTGACGATCAGGCAGGCCGGAATATCCAGCAGCATGCCCTGACGCTCAACCAGCATCGCGCGCCCCTGAATCAGCGAGCACAGGGGCATAATCAGCGTCAGATCCATGATGTTGGCGCCGATGATGTTGCCCACGGAGAGCGAGGATTCCTTTTTGCGGATGGCGGTGAGGGTTGTCACCAGCTCCGGCAGAGAGGTGCCGATGGCGATCATCGTCGCGGCGATGATGGAATCCGGCACGCCGATCATCTTCGCCAGCGCGGAGCCGTTGTCGATCAGGAGCTGCGCGCCGAGCACGATGGTCGCCGCGCCGAGCACAAAGCCGAGCAGGTTGCACGCCAGCGCCTTGCCGGTCATCTGCGGACGGTTTTCCGCGTTCTCCGCGCCGTGCTCGCGCTTGCCTGCCATCAGGTTTTCCGCAAGGAACGCGGCAAAGAAGAGCAGGATGACGGCGCTCTGCGCGACGGAGAGCTGGCCGTTGCGCGTGAACGCGAACAGCACGGCGATCGTCGCCAGCAGCAGCGAGGCCTTGAAGCCGAACTGCTTGCGCGTCATCAGGCAGGGCATGCAGACCAGCGACAGGCACATAATCAGGCCGGTGTTCGCCGTCACAGAGCCGACCGCGTTGCCCACGGCGATATCCGCGTTGCCCTCAAGCGCCGCAAAGACGGAGACGAGCATCTCCGGCAGCGTGGTGGCGAAGCTGACGACCGTTGCGCCGACGATGAATTTCGGGATGCCGAAGGCCTCCGCGATCCACGTTGCGGCATCCACAAACCAGTCGCCGCCCTTGATGATAAAGACCAGCCCGGCCACAAAGAGCAGCAGGACGGTGAAGAGGTTGGAGCCCGTAAAATTGATGGCCATGACGATTCTCCCTTTCCCTAAACGAGCGTTACAGGCATTTGATCGTACAAAAAAAGACTTTCCGCACCATCAGCCTATGTGATGTGCTAAAAGTCTCATTACCTATTTTTGATAGGCGCATGACCACCGGCGGACGAGCCGGGGCTTGTTGACCATGCCTTTTCAACTACTCCCTTTTAACGGGGATCAGCATAGCACAGGCAGGGCGCGTTTGTCAATCCGTTTGCGCTTTTTTGCGGGGAATAACAGTTAGCGCGTTATAACAAAAATGGGCAGAGCCTTTCCGCAAATCGTCAAAAAGGAGCGGGATTTGCGCTTGACAGACGGAATCAATCTGTCTATAATTGAAATGTTCAATTTTGAAATATCGTTTTGAAGGGAAGGGGACGACGGAAGCATGATGACTGCGTCGCAGTTTTATGTGATGGCGCGCCGTCTGGAGGACGCTTACGCCGCGCAGATGCGCTCGCTCTGCAAGGAAACCGGCGTTGCGCAGACCGCGATGGATATCCTGCTGTTTCTGCACAACAACCCCGGCTACGATACCGCGCGGGATATCTGCACCTATCGCCAGCTCAAGCCCGCGCTGGTTTCGCTTTACATCGAGAACCTGGTGCAGCTCGGCTTTCTGGCGCGCGAGGGCGTGCCGGGGGATCGGCGCAAATGCCGGCTGGTGCTGACGGAGGCGGCCGCGCCCGTGGTGGAAAAGGGGCTGGCGCGTCAGGCGGCGTTCACCGCGCGCATGCTGGAGGGGCTGTCGCCCGAGGAGCTGGCGGCGGGGCAGCACTGCCTGAGCGTCATCACGGAAAACATTCGAAACATCAACGAGAAAGGATCTGTTTGATATGCAAACCAGAGATCAGGCGTTTTTGGGCACGGAGCCGGTCGGCAGACTGCTGATGCGGCTGGCCATTCCGACGGTCATCGCCCAGTTGGTCAACATGCTCTACAACATCGTGGATCGCATCTACATCGGCCACATCGCGGGCATCGGCAGCCTCGCGCTGACCGGCGTGGGCGTGTGCATGCCGATCATTATGATCGTGACGGCGTTCGCGGCGCTGGTCGCCTCCGGCAGCGCACCGCGGGCTTCCATCGCGATGGGGCGTGGCGACCGCGACACGGCCGAGAAGCTGCTGGGCGGCAGCTTCTCGCTGCAAATCGCGATTTCGCTGACGCTGACGGCGGTGCTGCTGCTGTTCGGCCACGAATTTCTGCTGGCCTTCGGCGCGAGCGAAAACACGATTGAATACGCGGACAATTATCTGAATATCTACGCCTTCGGCACGCTGTTCGTGGAGCTGACGCTCGGCATGAATGCGTTCATCACCGCGCAGGGCTTCGCGACGACGGGCATGATGACCGTGCTTATCGGCGCGGTGTGCAACATCGTGCTCGACCCGATCTTCATTTTCGGCCTGAACATGGGCGTTCGCGGCGCGGCGCTGGCGACGGTGATTTCGCAGGGCGTTTCCTGCGCGTGGGTCGTCAGCTTCCTGATGGGCAAAAAGACGAGCCTGCGCCTCAAGGCGCAGAATATGCGCATCGACATGAAGCTCCTCGCCCCGTGCATCGCGCTCGGCCTGTCCGCGTTCATCATGCAGAGCACGGAGAGCATCATCTCCGTCTGCTTCAATTCCTCCCTGCTCAAATACGGCGGCGATATCGCCGTCGGCGCGATGACGATTCTCACCAGCGTGATGCAGTTCGCGATGCTCCCGCTGCAGGGGCTGGCGCAGGGCGCGCAGCCGATTTCCAGCTACAACTTCGGCGCGAGGAACGCCGCGCGCGTCCGGCAGACGTTCTTCGCGCTGCTCAAGGCCAGCCTGACGTATTCGGTCATCCTCTGGGGCGGCATCATGCTCTTCCCGAAGGCGTTCGCGGGGATTTTCACGCCGGACGCCGAGCTGCTGGCCTTCACCGCCAAGGCGCTGCGCATCTATTGCGGCGCGCTGTTCATCTTCGGTATTCAGATTGCCTGCCAGATGACGTTTGTTTCCATCGGCAACGCGCCGTGCTCCATCATCGTGGCCATCCTGCGCAAGTTCGTGCTGCTGATTCCGCTGATCTTCATTCTGCCGCACATCCTGCCCGACCAGACGATGGCCGTCTATACCGCCGAACCCGTCGCCGATACGCTCGCCGTGATCTTCACCATGGTGATGTTTGGCACGCAGTTCAGAAAAGCGCTCAAAAAGCTGGAAGAAGCGTAAACAAAGAAAGCAAAAGCGTCGCGAACAAGGCGGCGCTTTTTGCATGATATAATTATTGAGCAAGAAACAAATTCCGCACAAAACGCGGGCGCGCAATGCGCGCCCGCAGACTGTAGACAAAAAGCTATTCTCCCCCCGAAGGGGGAGAATAGCCCTTTCCGCAAATGAAGGAATCGCTGAATTTCTTGATTTTGCTACAATAATTGAGCAAAAAAGCAAATTTCGGATTTGCTCATTTATAGATAATGATAGAAATGCTTCTTGCGATCAATCAGCCACAGCGACAACAGGCAGGCCAGTCCCTCGGCAACCAGCGTCGCATACCAGATGCCGTCTACGCCGAACATTGCGGGCAGGAGCAGAACGCAGGCCGCCTGAAACACCAGCGTGCGCGCGAACGAGATGACCGCGGAAATCAGGCCGTTGTTCAGCGCGGTGAAGAAGCCGGAGGCGAAGATATTGAGGCCGGAAAGCAGGAAGGAGAAGGAGAAGATCGAGAACGCATGGCGCGTCAGCTTAAGCAACCCTTCGTCGTAGCCGACAAAGATTTTCGCCAGCGGCGCGGCCAGACCGAGCGCAAGCATCGTCAGCGCGACGCCGGTTATGCCCATCAGCGTCAGGCTTTTTTTCAGCATGTTCTTCAGCTCGTCGTGGTGACCCGCGCCGTAGTGATAGCTGACAATCGGCGCGCAGCCGATGCTGTAGCCGATGGCTGTACCGATGAAGATGAGCTGCACATACATCAGCACGCCGTAGGCGGAAACGCCGTCCTCGCCCAGCATACGCAAAAGCTGCATGTTATAGAGCATGGAGACGAACGACGTGGAAATGTTGCTCATAAACTCGGAAGAACCGTTTGCGCAGGCTTGGAGGATGGGAGACGCCTCAAATTTGAAGGGGACAAAGCGAAGCGGAAGATCCTTTTGGCGGAGAATATACACCGCCGGAACGACGCCGCCGATGCATTGGCCGATGCCCGTCGCCAGCGCCGCGCCCGCCAGCCCCCAGCGGAAGACCGCGATGAACAGCGCGTCGAGCACCATGTTCGCCACGCCCGCCGCGACAACGACCAGCAGCCCCATGCGCGGCCGCTCAGCCACGACGAGGAAGCTCTGAAACACGTTTTGCAGCATGAACGCCGTTGTGAACGCAATGGTGATGCGGCCGTAAAGCACGCAATCCGCCATGATGCTCTCGCTTGCGCCCATCAGCCGGGCGATTGGGCGGATGAAGGCGACGCCCAGCGCGGTCAGAATCAGGCCGGTGACGACCACAAAAGCGATCATCATGGTGAAAATGCGGTTGGCTCTCTCCGTGTGGCCGCAGCCCATCTCCTTGGCAACCAGTGCGCTGCCGCCCGTGCCGAGCATGAAGCCCGTGCCGCCGAGCACCATGATGAACGGCATGATGAAATTCAGCGCCGCGAACGGCGTTTTGCCGACGTAATTTGAGACGAAGAACCCGTCCACCACGCCGTAAATGGATGTGAAAATCATCATGGTGATGGAGGGCGCGACGAAGCGCAGCAGGCGCGGATAGGTAAAGTGATCGGAAAGCTGAATGCGCGGATTACTCATGGCTTCTCTCCTTGCCGATGGCGCCAAAATGCAGGGAAAGCGCTTCGTTGTAGCGGCGCGTGAGGGTTAGGAGCTGCGCCTGCTCCTCGACGGAAAAATCGAGCAGCGCTTTTTGCTCGCTCTCGATGACAAGATCGACGGTCTGTTCCGCCAGCTTTACGCCCGCTTCCGTCAGGCGGATGGGTTTGCCGCCGCGCCCGCGCTCGCCGAAGAGCGTGAGCAGCCCTTCCTGCTCCAGTTTCTTGAGCGCGGAATTGACCGTTTGCTTGGGGTAAGCCAAAATGGCGCACATGTCGCTCTGCGTGACGGGCGGTTCTTCGATACGCAGGGTATAGAGAATCCAGAACGTGCTTTCGTTCAGCCCCAGACGGATGCTCAGATCGCGATAGATGGCGGTATTTTCTTTATATACGTGGTTATATTCGGAAAGCTGCTTTTCCGCGCCGATGTTTTTCATGCGTTCACCTCAGAATATCCGAAATCGGATTTTGTGTAGGGGATATTATAGTCCGATTTCGGATATTTGTCAAGCGGGACGAACCGGTGTATTTTTCCCCAAAACAACCATTGAGCAAAAAGCGAATGTTGCACAAAGCGCGGGCGCGCAATGTGTATAGTGCAGTAAGATGGTTTACAGATTAGGCAACCACATCGTTTACAGTTTTTGGTACGCTAGAGCCATATCAA
>ERZ857480.101125-NODE-156920-length-12913-cov-6.0000_pt1 | contig 12913 bp, 15 predicted proteins | sample MGYA00519767_ERZ857480 | MGnify/ENA primary metagenome ERZ857480 (study PRJEB31778, sample SAMEA3449210) | human gut metagenome | biome: human gut; feature: human-associated habitat; material: faeces | place: United Kingdom | collected 2010/2012 ...
AACCATGTCAGGCGGGGAACCGAGCAGCATTAAGCGGAGGTACCTGTGTGCCGCAGTGTTTCCTGTATATCCGTATGTCGGGCTGGACGGCGGTCGGTTTGAATAAGACCGTACTGCGCTGCCCTTTTATTGTACCGTCTGGTATAAGAGAGAAGGAGTGGTTTTCATGTATCTTGCGCTGTATCGAAAATACCGTCCCAAGACATTCGAGGACGTTGTCAGTCAGCCGCATATTACCACTACGCTGAAAAATGAAATCATGACCGGCAAAACCGCGCATGCATATCTTTTTACCGGATCTCGCGGAACCGGTAAGACAACCTGCGCAAAAATTCTTTCCATGGCGGTAAACTGCGAACATCCCGTTGACGGCAATCCCTGTATGGAGTGCGAGACATGCCGCAATATCGATCAGGGCGCAACGCTCGACGTGGTGGAGATTGACGCTGCAAGCAATAACGGCGTTGACGATGTGCGCCAGCTTAGAGAAGAGGCAGTCTATTCGCCGAGCCAGTGCAAATATCGCGTGTACATTATTGATGAGGCGCATATGCTCTCTGCAGGCGCATTCAATGCTCTTTTAAAAATCATGGAAGAGCCGCCTCCTCACGTGAAATTCATTCTTGCAACAACTGAGGTTCATAAGGTTCCGGTAACGATTCTCTCCCGATGCCAGCGCTTCGATTTTCGCCGCATCCGTACAGAGGACATAGAGGCGCGTCTCCTGTGGATCGCCGGAAAAGAGCCGTTTACCCTGTCGCCGGATGCCGCCGCGCTGATTGCGAAGCTTGCGGACGGCGGCATGCGCGACGCTTTGGCTTTGCTTGACCAATGCGCCTCTTTCTCCTCGGACATTACCGAGGACACCGTTGTACAGGCGGCCGGCGTTGCCGGAAACGACGACCTTTTTGCACTGACCGACTGTATTATAAAAGAGGACGCCCCCGGCGCTCTCTGCGTAATTGATAAGCTCTATCATGCGGCAAAGGATTTGCAGGTGCTTTTAAATGAGCTGTGCAGCCATTTCCGCGATATGATGCTGATGCAGACAATGAAGAACCCCAGCCGGATGCTTTCGCTTATTCCGGAGGAGGAAAGACGCACACGCGAGCAGGCGAATACTTTGCCGCTTTCCGCTGTGCTTTCGGCGCTTTCAGAAATGCGCGATACTCTTGACAAAATGGGGCGCAGCACAGATAAACGGTTGCTCATTGAGCTTTGCATGATAAAGCTTTGTACGCCATCCTTACGGGTAGAGCAGGCTGATCTCATCTCAAGAATAGAACGGCTTGAAAACCGGCTGAAAACCGGCAATGTTTCCGTACCATCCGCCAATGTGCAAACAGGCAGGGCGCCTTCAAGCGTTTCCGGTATCACGCAGTCTGTTAAAACGGAAGAGAGAGAAGCAGCGCAGGAGAATAAGGGAACTCTCCATATCTCCGGCACAACAACGCCCTCCTCCGCTGCGGATATGTCTATGTCTCCCAATCCTGCTGTTGTGGCGGAGAGTATCGTGCAGATAGAACCGTTGGGTTCATGGGTTGACGTCCTTTCGGAGCTTTCCCGTACCAATGCTCCGCTCTTTGGCATGCTGCAAAATACACGCGCTTTTACAAAAGGCGGATTGTTGTTTATCGACGGCGGTTCTCCGCTGCTTGCGCAGATGCTTAAAAAAGAGGGCAACGCCTCAAAGCTGTTGGACGCGGTGGAGGTAAAAACCGGAGTTCGCTATCAGCTGCGGGTAAAACGCGCCAAAAAGGAACAAGCGCAGGCGGATCCACTGGCATCTCTGCTGGATAAGGCGCGGGAAAGCGGTATTGCGGTTTTGGAAGACTGAAAACAGGGAAAAGGAGCATTTTCTATGAAAAATACTTGGACTTGCCCCAAATGCGGATCAAAAGACATTGTCCGAATTGATGGGATGGGCGGTGCATTCGGCGCAAACGGTCACGTCATTCGCATGGGGATGATTTCGGCGAACGCCATACCGGTTACACGATATATATGCGTATCGTGCGGCTTTTCTGAGGATTGGGTGGATGTTCCCGAGGATCGGGAGCGTTTAAAAGAGCGGTACGGTATAAAAGAATAAGGAAAACGTAAAAGGAGAGATACTGTTATGAAAGCAAGACTTCCGCAGGGCTATGGAAAAGGTTCCGGCAATTTGGCCGGTATGATGAAACAGGCGCAGAAGATGCAGGAGGATATGACCGCGCTGCAAGCCGAGCTTGAAACAACCGAATATGAGGCAACCGTCGGCGGCGGTGCAGTAACCGCTGTTGTTACCGGCAAAAAAGAACTGAAATCCCTTTCGATCAAGCCGGAGGTTGTCGATCCGGAGGATATTGAAATGCTTGAGGATCTGATTATCAGTGCGGTCAATGAGAGCATTCGCAAGGCGGAAACCGATTCTGAGGAGAAAATGGGAAAGATCACCGGCGGAATGAGCGGCCTTGGCGGCTTAGGCGGCCTGATGTAAGGCGGCAGGGACTTATATGAAATACAACGTTCTGCCGTTAAACCGGCTGATCGAGCAGTTTGCTTCGCTGCCGGGAATCGGCAGAAAGACGGCGCAGCGGCTGGCGTTTTATATGCTGACCGTACCGAAGGAAAAAGCGCAGGCCTTTGCCGACGCAATTTTGGAGGCGCAGGAGAAAATACATTATTGCTCGGTGTGTAAAAATTACACCGATAAGGAAATCTGTGAAATCTGTTCAGATGACGGCCGCGACAAGTCGCTGATCTGCGTGGTAGAAGATGCGAAGGACGTCGCTGCTTTTGAGCGCACTAAAGAGTATAAAGGGCTGTATCATGTGCTGGGGGGACTGATTTCCCCCATGGACGGTATTGGCCCGGATCAGCTTTTTGTAAAAGAGCTTTTGGCCCGCGTACAGGAGGGAACGGTTCACGAGATCATTATGGCCACGAACCCCACCGTTGAGGGCGAGGCGACCGCTATGTATTTAAGCCGGCTGTTAAAACCGATGGGCGTATCAGTTTCCCGATTGGCTTACGGCATTCCAGTTGGTTCGGATCTGGAATATGCTGACGAGATCACATTATACAAGGCGCTGGAAAACCGCAGTGCGCTTTAAACTGTTTACAAATTTCGCATGACCTTGATAAATATTTGTGTTATACTATAAGCATATCGGCGGAAGGGAGGCGTTTTACCGATGGCAGGCGAAAATACGAAAACGATCGCGTTAAACAAGAAGGCACGGCACGATTATTTCATAATGGAAAGCTTTGAAGCAGGAATCGAGCTGGTCGGCACAGAGGTAAAATCGATCCGCACCGGCGGTGTGAATTTAAAGGATAGCTGGTGCAGCATCGAGAATGGCGAGCTGATTGTCAAACAGATGCATATCAGCCCGTATGAGCATGGCAACATCTTTAACCGCGATCCGCTGAGGGAGCGTAAGCTTTTGATGCACAAAGCGGAGATCAACCGCCTGTTCGGTTTGGTAAAGCAGAGGGAATATACGCTGATTCCGCTGTCCCTGTATTTCAAAGGCTCCCGTGTGAAAATGCAGCTTGGGCTGTGCAAGGGCAAAAAGCTCTACGACAAGCGGGAGGATGCAGCCAAACGCGATGCTGCGCGGGAGATCGACCGTGTGATGAAGGAACGCAGAAGATAAGGAGGACGGCGCTATGCGGTATGAGCAGTTTTCTATCAGAGAGACGCTTGCCGATCCATTTGGCGGCACACTTGCTCTTAATGCATGCCTTACTATTTATCTTTCCGACAATACGCCGGAAATCGACGCCGCACGGCGGCATCCAATGGTGTTAATCTGTCCGGGCGGCGGATACACGATGACCTCCGACCGCGAGGCGGAGCCGGTGGCGCTTGCATTTTTGGCAAAGGGCTTTCACGCGGCAGTGCTGCGGTATACGGTTTCGCCGCATGGATACTTTCCGACGCAACTGTTTGAAACGGCAAGAGCTGTAGAATTGATCCGCACACATGCAGAGGAATGGCACTGTGATGCGGGACGGGTTGTTTTATGCGGCTTTTCGGCGGGCGGTCATCTCGCGGCCTCTTATGCGGCGCTTTGGAACCGAGATTTTATTCAAAATACGCTTGGGCTTTCCGCAGAGATACTTCGCCCTAACGGCGCGATTTTGTGTTACCCCGTGATTACATCGGGTGATTTCGCCCATCGGTATTCTTTTGACGCGCTTCTTGGGAAGCGCAGGGACAGCGCGGAGACGCTCCGGCTTGTTTCTGTTGAAGAGCAGGTAGGCGATGACGTGCCGCCGATGTTCATCTGGCATACGTTTTCAGACGATACGGTTCCGGTGGAGAACGCACTGAAAATGGCAGATGCACTTGCTGCATATAAAATACCGGTGGAGCTGCACATTTTTCCGAAAGGCGGTCACGGCTTGTCGCTCTGTGACGAGCGGACTACGTCCTGTTCGTATGGAATTCAGTCCGACTGCGCGGTATGGATGGATATGGCGTCAAGATGGCTTTATAATCTGTAAGAATAGAAGATACAATGGTTAGCGCGCTTTTGCAGCGCGTAATTACAAAAATGGGGGCGTAAAGGTTTCGACGGGGATCAAGAACTGAGGTAAGCGAGCAGAGCGGGCGGAAGCTCTTTAATCGCCGCAACTTAAAATTAAACGCTAACGATAACGAATTAGCTTACGCTGCCTAATTAGGCGCGTCGTCTGTGACGGGAAGAACCACGAACCCGTCAGGGCGTCAAACAAGTGGTGAACGTATCATCGGAGCGGCTCGGCCGATGATAGGAACAAGAGCCTACTAAAACGGTGAGCCTGCTCTTCGGCGCACCGCAGAGGGAATGCTAAAAGAAGCGGCTACGCTCGTAGAAAGCTTTGGGGACAGGTTTTCGGACAGGAGTTCGACTCTCCTCGCCTCCACCAAAATTATCACTGCACGAACCCCTAAGAGGAAGATTACTGTTTTCCTGCGGGGGTTCGTGTTGTGTGTAGAATGGAAGTAAGCCTGTGCGAATCTAACGGTTCGACCAGTGCGACGATGCCTCCACCAAAAGGAGACAAACTTGTTTTAGGAGCAGGTTTGTCTCCTCTTTTATTCCCCAATAAGCTAAAATAGAATTACAACATTGGTAACAGCTTGATTTTGATGGAAATCAGGCCGTTTTTATTCTATTCGTTTATATTATAAGTCATAAACATACTAATTTGCGGGTTATAGCCATAAGAAAAAAGCCAAGAGGAGCTATAAACCCACTAATATTCACTTTATTATTATAAAGTGCACAAATTGATAATATAATTAGAAAGGAAACTGCGATATGAAGTTATTTTATATTGAATCAAAGATTTTCGGCAAAGTTTGTTATGGATTTCGTCGAAACAGCGACGGAATCATTGACACGATACCAGACAAGGCTATTGTTGAAGTTATCAACGCCGTTTGCTATAATTTTCTCAGCATATGTTTACTGATTTCTTACAGCAAGTTAAGGAGGTATGATTATGGATTTTTATAAACGGGCACTGGAACTGCGTGAAGAAACTATCTCTCACCGCCGTTGGCTGCACAGAAACGCAGAAGTGGGACTTCATATGCCCAAAGGACAATCCTATGTGATGGATCAGTTGAGAGGATATGGATTGGAGCCACATCCCTGCGGGCATGGAGTGACTGCAGAGTTGGGTCAGGAAGGGGGCAGGACAATCCTGCTCCGAGCGGATATGGATGCGCTTCCCATGCCGGAGAAAAGCGGCGAAAGTTTTTCCTGTCCAACCGGCACAGAGGCTCATACCTGCGGCCACGATTTCCATGCGGCTATGCTGCTGACAGCGGCAAAAATGTTAAAAGAAAATGAATCCATACTGTCCGGCAGGGTCCGGTTTATGTTCCAAACTGCAGAAGAAACCTTTGAGGGCGCGAAAGATATGCTGGCACATGGGGTACTGGAAGGTGTGGATGCAGCACTGGCTTATCATGTCGGTTCTGGGAGGATGCCTGTGGGCTTGTTTATGTACAACAGCGGCGGAACCATGATGTATTCTGTGGATGGCTTTCGTATCACAATCCATGGGCGGGGCGCCCATGGCGCATATCCGCACAGTTCCATTGATCCAATCAATATCGGCGTCCATATTTATCTTGCTTTGGAATCGCTGATTGCCCGGGAAGCAGACCCCAGCAAAGCCTGTGTGCTGACCATAGGCAATTTTTCCGCAGGTTCAGCGCCCAACATCATCCCTGATACCGCCGTCCTCCAGGGAACTCTGCGCACCAATGACAGCGCCAGCCGTGGGAAGTTGGTTCGGCGGCTGAAGGAGGTTGTTCACAAGACCACTGAGGCATTTGGGGGATCGGCAGAGGTCGAGATGATTTCTGAGGTGCCACCACTGGTATGTGATCCTGTTATGACGGACGAGATGGTAAGCTATATGGAAGAACTACCGATTCCCGGCCTGACCCCTGTCCCCGACACATCAGCCAGTGCCTCTGAGGACTTTGCGACGATTGCAGAGAGAGTCCCCAGCGTATTCATGTATCTTTCGGCAGGATATATGGATGAGCGGGGCGATGCCCCTGCACACAATCCGAAGGTTCAGTTTAATGAGGATGTCTGTCCGATCGGCTCCGCTTGTTTAGCGCACTGCGCGGTTCGCTGGCTGGAAGAGCATCAATAAATAAAGCGAAGACGTTCTGTTGGAAACTGGTGATGGACTTTGATAACGAGATTATCCGAAAAATCCTGCAATGCGTAATCGTAGAAACCAAGGATAGAATCAAGGTGGTTTTCATCGGCGGATTCGAAGTGGAGACGGAGATGGAGCAGTGATGTCAATCAAGAAGGAAACGATTTCGATGGTTCAACTCCCACCTCCGAAAAGCCGAAAAAATCTTTTTCTGTGTAGTGTATTGACGACATATTGCGCTGTGATACGATGAGCGCAATAAATCGAAAGTTGTGAGGATGCAAATATGAGCAAAACAGAGAATGTTGAGCTGACGGTTTTATGCTTAATAGAGGATGGAGATAGGCTTCTTCTTCAGAACAGGATAAAGAAAGACTGGCATGGGTATGCTTTGCCAGGAGGTCATGTGGAACGAGGAGAATCGTTTGTTGATGCTGTAATTCGGGAGATGAAAGAGGAAACCGGATTAGAAATCACAAATCCCAGGTTAGTTGGCGTAAAACAGTTTCCAATAGAAAATGGAAGGTATGTTGTATTGCTGTTTAAGGCAACAGAGTGGTTGGGAAATGTTGTTTCATCGGAAGAAGGGCTTATGGAATGGGTCGAATATTGCAATCTCTCAAGCATAGAAACAGTTGAGGATCTTGCAGATCTTTTGAAAGTAATGAATACACCAGAATTGACAGAATTTCAGTATTTGGTTCAGGGCGATGAGTGGATTGTGTCGATAAGATAATTTCCAATTTGCTGATGTGCCTATGGATAGCTTTCTATCGTTTCGGGAGTGAATTTTCCTGGTTGGAGACCACACCCTTTGGGATTCTATCAAAGTTAGATGTTTTCCAAAAAGATACAAACTTGTTTTGAAACAGGTTTATCTTTTCTTTACAACGAAAAAGGCCAAAGAGCAAAACTCTCTGGCCTTTTGAATCCTATTGTTTGCGGATTGCTGTATCTTAGTGATATAATTCCTTTAATCGCTTCTGCTCGGGAGCGATTTCTCATTCTCTGACAAAACGATATGGCCGTCTTTTATGGAAATATCAAAAAAGTGCGTTTCGGGATAATCCCCTTGCGTTACGCCTTTTACTTTGATTTTCCCGTCAGAAGTCTTGACAAACAACAGATCGTACCATTCGGCAGGGAAGAAAGCGTCCCGATATTTTAGTTCGCCATTGCTGCTTGCTGAAAAGATAAAGCTGAACAAGCCGGACGTTCTGCCGTATTCCAGAACACACTTCTCCACCGTTCCGTCGCCGTCAATATCTGCTGAAGCAGTGTCATAAGCGGCTGTCATTTCATCGTTCATCATGATTGTGCGCAGGGAAGACCGGGTAAAAGCCGCGCCGTCAAAAAAGGGAGACTGCGCGGCGCCGCCTTCCTCGTAGGCGTAAACCGGAATATCCGAGGATTCTGACGCAAGAAACGTAAGCGTATCCCTATAGCTGTCATATCGGAATACATAAATTTTTTCACCGTCATCCGTCCGGCAGACGAGCCGTTCTCCGTTCCATTCGTATTTCCCGACCGGCAGATAACTGCTTAGAGACGAAAGAGTGAATTGGAACGATTGGTCTTTCTCTGATAAAAGAAGTGTCGGTGCAACCGGATCAGGTGAGCCGGAATAATAATATGAACGGATTTCGTCGTCAACATCGATGTCTTTCGTATCGTTTACAATGTAAACAGAAGACACAGAATGAATCTGAGCCGGATAGCTTTCAGCAATCTGACCATTATAGACCACCCGAACAGTATCGCCGGAAACAATGCGTGGAATTGTTCCGTTCAGGCTTACCCAGATTCGGTCGGCGCTGTTTCGTTCATCGGATCCGGAAACAGGCTCCACCAAAATCCGCTTTTCCTCCGTTTCAATAACAGTTGCATAAAACGAACGCGGTTCCTCTTCTTCCTCTCTCAGCGGATTGGTAAGAAAACATACTGCCGCGACCGTACAAAGGAGGAGCGCTGCAAGCATCAGCCAAAACGCCGGCTTTTTATAATGCATCACAGCTTTTATGCGTTCTTTCACACCAACTTCGCCAAAAGCCAGGGGGCAGGCGGCAATATGCCGCCGGTTTACACTGTGCTGTACCAGCGTTATGGAATATATCTGTCGTTCCTCCTTGTCCATGGTTCGGATGACTTTTTCATCGCAGGCAAGCTCGATGTCCCGGCACAGCAGGATGTACGCGGCCCACATTAGCGGATTGAACCAATAGATGCAGAGAAGGACGAACGCAATTGGCTTGATCCAGTGATCCCGGCGCTTCAGATGCGCCTGTTCATGTGCGATGATATACCGTGCGCTTTCTGCGTTCAAACGATACGGCAGATATATTCTCGGCCGGATTATCCCCAGAATAAACGGAGACTTGACGGCTTCGCTTTCCCAGAGGTTATCCCTTAGCCGTGTCGCTGTCCGGAGGCTTCGGCGCAGGCGCATATAGCTAATCAGAGAATATAAAAGTATTGCCGTCATTCCGATGATCCAGATTGCCGCGGCTATCCTTACAATATTTTCAAGATGGCCGGCCGGTACGGTTACACCCTCAAAAAAGCGGTCGCCCAGATAGTCGTTGACACGGCTGTCTATGACCGAAAAACCTGTGTCGATATACGGCCTCGCAAGGTATTTAGCGGTATCAATTGTTTTTGCACTCGGTATCAGGCTGAATATGCTTTCAATGGAAAACGGGAATACAAGCCGTACGCCTGCGACAAGCCAGAGCAGGCAGCGCGTCCATTTCGGCGCCTTTTTCAGGACAAGCCGTAGAAGAATAATCGCCAGAACAACCCATCCGGCGGTGATGCTGACGTTTACAAGCTGCAAAAAGACGCTGTTCATTCTGTTTCCTCCTATTCTTCTATGATCCGCATGATTTCATCAAGCTGTTTTTCCGTGAGATTCTGCTGTTTGGTAAACGCCGCGACAAATGCGGGGAGTGAGCCGTCAAACCGCTTTTCCATCAGCTCGTCAATCTCGGCTACCCGTGCTTCCTCGCGCGAAATCAGCGAAGAAACCATCGTATTTTCGTTTTTTAATACGCCGCGTTCCGCTAACCGCCGGATCACGGTATAAGTCGTTCCTTTTGACCAACCGAGTCGTTCTTTACAGAGCTTGACCAAATCGGTGCTGTTGATCGGCTCCCGCTCCCAGAGAATGGAGCAGAAGCGATATTCGCTTTCAAATATTTTTGGTGTGGGCATGGTATCGCCTCCTTTGGTTTAATCCGTTCTACCTAATATAAGTTTAATGCATTCTACCTTGTTTGTCAAGAGTATTATTGAAAACTCAGGGAATGTCGCCTTATGGTTGACAGTCCGATTAAAAAAGCAAGGGGAAATAGATAGACGTTGCCGCGATATTTTGTTAGGATATATATCAAGACAAGGAGTGATACTAGATGTATTTTTCTGAAAATTTACGTTTTTTACGTCAGCTTCGAAGGGAAATGACACAGGAAAACCTTGCGGAACAGATGGGCGTATCGCGGCAGACGGTCTCAAAGTGGGAGTCTGGAGCAGCTTATCCGGAACTTGATAAGCTGATTGAATTATGTCAGTATTTTAACTGCTCTATGGATGCAATGCTATGCGAGGCTATGAACAAACTGAATGACGCATACTCGAATTTGCGCGTAGAAACAATTGCAGCGTTTCAATATGTGCGGTATACGGTAATTAGCCGTGAGCCGGAACACGACGCGATCCGGCGTATCAGGGGCTGGGCTGATGCGAATAAGCTTCGCTCGCCTGTGGTCATTGGATGGGACTTTCCGTTTTTATCGCAGGAGCAGATCAACGTATATCATATGCACGGATATACCGCCGCCTGCGTGCTGCCGCAGGATTTTTGCCTGCCGGAAAAAGAGGACGCCGAAGTCTTTTCTCAAGCGGAGCAGAAGTATGCGGCGATTACCATAAAAGAACCGTTTGTAGAACCGTTTTCGATCATACCAAATGCTTATAAAGCGCTGGCGGCGTACATGCAGGTGAACGGAATCGTCCACAAAAACGATGACGAGGTGATTTCCTGCTTTGAACGGGAATATGAGAAGGATGGCGTCGGCTATATGGACGTCTATATTGCGGTAGAATAAGGAAATGATAAAAGCGTCCCGCCGGAATTTCCGGCGGGACGCTTTTTATCGTTTCCTTTGGGTAAAGCTTAAATATAAAACATGGAATACGGCGTATCGTTCAGGTTTTTTTGATAAATTCCGTTCCGCATTTCGGGCAGCGGATTCGAAGCTTTCCCTTTTTGCGCGGAACGCGCAGAGTCTGGCGGCAGGCAGGGCAGTGATAATATTTATAAGTGCGGTGTTCCCGAAAGGTCTGCACCGGATGACGGAGCCAGGCCCAGACTGGCCGCCAGATTTTTAAGAACACCTGATTTTCCCGATAGCGGTTGGCGGTTCTTCTGGAAAACGACCGAAACACAAAAAGCCCCAGAAAAACAAGCGCGATCAGCTGCAAAATCGGATTGCGGAACCAACCGGCCGGAAGTGCCAGCAGCAAATAGATCACAATCGTTGCAACGCCAAGCTGATCCATTCCATAGCGCCCGCTCATAAAACGTGTCCACCAGTTAAAAAAACGCATCATCCAATTCATAAAGCTGTCCAATCCCCTTTGTTGACCTTGTTTTTTTAGTATAGCAGACGTATCTTGCTCTGTGTAGATATTTTGTAAATTCATTATGACCGGCCATACGCGGATTGACGGAAATTTATTTTTCAGGTATAATAAAATCAGAGGAGATTGTACGGCAGCGCGGTTTTTAACCGTGAGGAAAGTCCGGGCATCATAGGACAGGATAACTGCTAACAGCAGCCGGAGGCGACTCCAGGGCAAGTGCAACAGAAAGAAACCGCCGTTTCTGCGGTAAGGATGGAAAGGCGAGGTAAGAGCTCACCGGCGCATGCGAGAGTATGCGGCCATGTAAACCCTATCCGATGCAACACCGATTGGGATGAATTCGCTGGTCCGGCGGTCCCGACGGGTGGCGAAGAGCGTGCAGGGCGACCTGCCGCCAAGATAGATTGCCGTACACGACAGAACCCGGCTTACAGATCTGCTCATAAAAAACGAACGGTGTTTTACACCGTTCGTTTTTTATTGGCGTTTTCAATTCAATATTACGGCGTTTTCCGCACCGTTTAACGAATGATTTTTTCCATCATATAGTGCGGAAGGCCAACCTCCATAAACTGCGAGCCAACCCTGCGGTAGCCGAGCTTCTCATAAAAGCGCAGCGCCGAGAGGCGGGAATCCAAAATCAGGCGGGAAAGCCCGAGCGCAGCCGTGCGCTCCTCCGCAAACAGCATCATCATACGGCCGATCCCACGGTTGCGGTATTCCGGCGCAATGACGACCTGCCGCATCCGCGCGGTGGTTTTGCTTACCGGCGTGATGATGCAGACGCCGATCAGCTTGTCCCTGCGGTAAACGCCAATATGATGATCGTTCACCTCGCCGGAGAGATCTTCGTCGAACAGGCTCAGACCAATCGGAATTCGCATATGCATGTTGCGGAAAATCAGCATCTGCTGATACTGTTCCGAGTCATAGGGAACCTCGCGCATCGCGAGATCTTTCGTTAAAATGTCCATAGCACGGCTTCCTTCTGTCAAAAATCGTGGAATCAGCGGCCCGCTTCTCTGAGCAGCTCGATATACTCTTCAAAAGTCAGATTATGCTCCATGATATACTGTGCATGTTCTTTTCCCACATAGCGGTAGTGCCACGGTTCATAATTGATCTGCGTAATATCGGTCTTACCTTCCGGATAGCGCAGGATGAAGCCATATTCGGCGCAGTGCTCAGTCAGCCAGCGGTAAGCGTCCGTTTCGGCGAATTGCTCCGTCAGGGAATAGACGTCCCGCTGGTATTCGACTGTAATGATGTCAAAAGCAAGGCCGGAGTGATGCTCGCTGTGTCCCGGCTCTGTGTAATACTGTCTGGTCAGGCGAATTGCTTCTTCTTCGCTTTTGCCCTGCTTCATATATTCGGCAATATGGCTGTCATAATACGTTTTTTGCAGCGCAATTTTGCGAAAACCGGAGCGCAGATATAGATTTACGCCGTCATCGGCCGCCGCAGTCCGCATTTCTTCATATGCTGCGCCGGCGCGTGCGTCCACCTTCTGTCCGTCAAAGGCGATCATCTCCACATCGGGATCTTCGTCAATTTTATTTTCCGGATCCGGGTTTAGAAGAATCAGATTCCAGTCGGAAAGACTGCCTGCCGG
>ERZ857480.40097-NODE-62036-length-12891-cov-11.9828_pt1 | contig 12891 bp, 13 predicted proteins | sample MGYA00519767_ERZ857480 | MGnify/ENA primary metagenome ERZ857480 (study PRJEB31778, sample SAMEA3449210) | human gut metagenome | biome: human gut; feature: human-associated habitat; material: faeces | place: United Kingdom | collected 2010/2012 ...
GCCACGGCGTCCTCCTTGCTGAGCTTGAAGGGCAGGACGAAGTCCGGCTTCAGCGCACCGCTGAACTGGCCCGGAACCACGGTGGGATTGCCGCAGTAGGGGCAGGACGTGGCGGCGGTGGAGGCGTCGCAGATCAGCTCCGCGCCGCAGGAGGGGCAGTTATAGGCCTTCATGCCGTCGGCCTCCGCGCCCCAGTCGCTGTTGAGGCTGGAGGTATCCCAGCCCTGGGACTCCATCTCCGCCATTTTCTGGCGGTTCTGTTCCGCCTTGGCGTTAGCCTGCTCCGTGGCGGCCACGGCCTTGGCCTCTTTCTCCGCGTACAGAGCTTCGATCTGCGCCACGTCATATTTCGCACCGCAGAAATCACATTCCAGCATACCGGAGGTGCCTGCAAAGTGCAGGGGGCCGGTACATGCCGGGCATTTATAGTTGGTAATTTGGGATGCCATGATTCTCTCCTTTCCGCTACGGGAGCGGCTTTGGGCCGCTCCCGTGGAAAATGGCGTTCAGATAATACGGTCAGCCAGTGTCGATCAGAGACTGAGGTTATACGCGCCGGCAGCGATCAGCTTGCCGTTGTCGCCGAAGAACAGGGACAGGCAGCACGCGTCATCCTCGGCGGCGTACCAGGTGTATACACCGCGCTGATACTCCTCTTCATACCGATACTCGGAGCAATCCACGCCGATATGCTCCTTCAGGTCCGCATAGGTCAGCTTTGACTGTGCATCACTTTCAGTGAAGTAGTTCAGGCCGCCCAGATAGGTGAAGAATGTCTCGTTCAGCACTTCCAGCGTTGCTCTGTCAGAGGTCACGGTCTGTGTATCCGTGGATTTCATATCAATGCCGGGCAGAGCGCCGCCCTTATCGCTGCTGCCGCCGCCACCGCAGGCAGTGAGGGACAGCGTCATCAACATGGCCAATACAAGTGCAATCGATTTTTTCATGATAGGTTTCCTTTCTTTTACATCGTCAGTTGTTATTCCGCCCAGCTATGGCAGGAAGGATCAGTGCAAAGGTGCGCCGCAGTTCTGGCAGAATTTCTCACCGCTGCTCTTCACGCCGCAGCTGGGGCAAAAAGCGGGAGCGGCAGCGGTCTGCTCCGGCTGCTGAGGGGCAGGCTGCTGGGGTGCCGCATACTGCTGGGGCTGCTGGGGAGGCGCAGCATACTGAGACTGCTGGGGCTGCTGGTAGCCCTGTTGGGGCACGTTATACTGGGGCTGCTGGTAGCCCTGCTGAGGCGCGGCGCCATAGGGCCCCTGCTGGGGCTGCTGGGAATAGGGATTCTGATAGAGCTGCTGGGGCTGCTGGGAATAGCCGCCCTGCTGATAGGGATTGTTCTGATAGGGAGCCGCCTTGACAGGAACGCCCTGATATGTTTCTTTGCCGAAAGCCAGCAGGGGGATGAAGATGTAGGGCAGGAAAACCAGTCCCGCCGCAAAGCCGCTGCTCTTGCCGAATGCCCTGGCCAGCCGAACCTGTGTCTGGATGCCCAGAATGATGTTGTAGATGGGGATCAGCAGCAGCAGGAAGCGCATACCGCTGCCCCAGGTGATATCAAACAGCACATAGAGATTGTAGAAGGGAACAATGGCTGCCCAGCCGGGCTTACCGGCTTTCCGGAAAACGATCCACATGCACACCAGAACGAACACGCACAACACGAGAGAGATAATGGTGGGCAGCGGGTTAAAGGTAGGGGGACTGCTGTAAGTGTAATAATCGTAGTAATCGTTCATTGTTTTCTCCTTTCCTAACGCTATCACCGGCCGGCAGTATGCCTGCCGCCTGACGGTGATCTGTTGTTGTCACCGGGGCGTTCCCCGGTCCTGACAGAAGCTCTTGCCGCCGCGCTTCACGCCGCATAACGGGTAGTGATCCGCCTGCGTCTGAGGCTGCCGGGTAACGGTGCTCTTACTCCTCCTCTGCCGGCGCATACTCCGCGGAGGCACCCATGAGGAGCTCCCGCAGGAGCGTCCTCAGGGCGTCCTCATACTCGCCGTTGTATTCTGCCGTGAAGATCTCGTCCTCTCTCTGGCTGGTGATGTAGAGGTAGCTCTCCGCCCCGTCAAGGACCAGCATCCCCTCCGGCAAGGCCGTGGGCGGCTGATGCCAGTTCTCCCGCAGGCACGCCTCCACCTCCGCCCATTGCTCCGGCGTCAGGGGCGCGTCTATCCGCTCTACCCTTTCTCGGCTGCCCTCGGTGTCAATGCACCATCCGGAGACGGTATACGCGCCGTCCGTCTCCTCCAGATCAAAGTGGAAGCAGTCGTCGTAGTTCGAGGCGCTCTGCGACCAGCGGATGCTCTTCAGCGTGTCGCCATCCCGAAAGGCGTTGGCGAACTCGTTCTCCATGCCGCCGCCGTCCATTATGCGGTCGGTGACAAAGTGCTTATAAAGACCCGAGATCGTGATACCCACCACAACACCCGCGATAAGAATGACGATCATCTTCTTCATGGCTTTAGGGGCGAGGCTGACCGCAGTTGGCGCAGAACTTGCCCTTGTTGACCGTTCCGCATGCGCACGTCCACTCGTCGCTGGCGGGCCTGGGCTGGCCGCAGTTGGCGCAGAACTTGCCGGTGTTCACCGCGCCGCAGGCACATTTCCACTCGCCGGCGGGGGCGGGCTTGGGCTGGCCGCACTCGGCGCAGAACTTGCCGGTGTTGCCGCTGTGGCCGCAGGAGCAGGTCCATCCGGCGGGAGCGGCAGGTGCGGGCTGCACCGCCTGCTGGGCCTGTTGCTGCTGGCCCATGGCAAACAGGTTCTGAGCGTTCATTCCGCCGGCCTGACCGGCCATTCCCATGCCCATAAAGGCCATAGCGGGACCGGCAGCCGTGTTGGAGGCCGCCATCTTCATGGCATCGCCCTGACTGCCCACCAGATGAGCGGCGGCGCGGGTGGGATCCATGAAGGCCGCGTTCCGCTGCAGCTCCTTCAGCATCTTCTCATCTTCCTCGTCCGCCGTCACACTGGACACGCCGAAGGAAACGATCTCGATACCACGCAGGTCACGCCACTTTTTACTGAGGACCTCGTTCAGTGCGTCTGCCAGCTCCATGGTATGGCCGGGCAGCTGAGAGTAGCGGATGCCATCCTCGCCGATCTTGGCAAAGGCGGGCTGGAGGGCGGTCAGCAGCTCGGTTTTCAGCTGGCCGTCCAGCTTGTCTCGGGTATAGGCCTCCGCCACGTTGCCGCACACATTGGTATAGAACAGGGCGGGATTGCAGATGCGATAGCTGTACTCGCCGAAGCAGCGAATGCCCACATCAATATCAATACCGGCGCGTTGATCCACCACGCGGAAGGGCACGGGATTGGCGGTGCCATACTTGTTTCCGATCAATTCCTTGGTGTTGAAGTAATAGACACGCTGATCCTTGGGAGCCTCACCGCCGAAGGTGAAGCGGTTGGCCATGTTGTTGAATACGTTTTTGATGCCTTCGCCCAGATCGCCCACAAAAATGGACGGTTCGGTGGACTGGTCATAGGTGTACTCGCCGGGCACGGCGCACATATCCACGATCTTGCCCTGATCTACGATGAGCATGCACTGGCCATCGGCCACCGCGATAACGCTGCCATTGGAGATGATGTTGTCGCTGCCCTTGGTGTTGCTGCTGCGGCCGGAGGTGCGCTTCTGACCCTTGACAGCCATCACGTTCTCGGGCAGTGCCTCGCAATAAAAGTATTCCTTCCACTGGTCAGCCAGTACGCCGCCCGCACTGCCCAATGCCGCTTTAATCAGTCCCATAGTTATGTAATCTCCTTTTCTCTGTATTTATTTCCGCCTATAATGGAAAACCGTTGCTATTCCTCGATCCACTGGCCGTCCGACCGCTCGCAGCTGACGAACCATACCATGGCTGAATCCTTCACATAGCGGTACAGCTCCAGATAGTTGTTGTCGACGACGGTCACGGTGTACTCCACGTTCTCCGGGCCACCCACCAGCTCCGCGTACCACTCCTCGTTGGCGCAGCCGTAGTACATGGGCCCCTTGTGGAACTCCACGTGCAGCCCATCCAGCTTTTCGTGGTTGCCATAGCTGTCGGTATATTCGTACCATGCGCCCATGCTCCATGTGCCGTGCCCGTCCTCGGTCACGCCGTCGGCGCTCATGAACGTCAGCGTCAGGGACATTTCCTCGTCCGCCAGCTTATACCGATCGCCCTCGATCTCGCCCTCCACGCCGGCCCACTCACCCTCCAGATACCGCCGGTACTTTTCCATGGTGTAGTCCGTGTTGCCGCCGGAGGGCTCCTCATCTCCGCCCACCGGGTCGGTCACATCCACCGGATCAGTGTCGCCGCCGGGCAGGGGCGGTGTGTCTATCGTGGTGCCGCCGTTGTTCTCCGGCTGCCCGCGGGGGATGAACTCCACCTGACAGGCCGTCAGGCTCACCGCCAGCGCCAGAAGCAGCGCCAGCGGATACCACCGCCGCTTCACAGCTCAGGCCCAGGGGTCCTGGGCTGCCGGGATGCGGATGCCGCTGAGCGGGCTGGAATACTCCCACAGGAACCATTCGCCGGTGGAGGGCTTCTGCCGCAGCTTGATGGGGCGGGGAGAGTCCGCGCCGGGTGTGGCGATGAACAGGCGCAGATAGCCCGGTTCAATATCCTGCGGACGGGGATCGGCCAGCACGTTCAGCACATAAGGCTGGGTAGGCACATAGCTGTTCTGAGGCGTGGCTCCGGCAAAATACGCCAGCGGCAGATATTCCTTACCCCGCAGACGATCCCGCAGGAACTGGCTGTCATAGGGGGTCATAGGACGGGGCCCTCGCAGGAGGTTCATGGCCTCCACACCTTCATTGGGGTTTTTTACATACAGGTTCAATGCGCACAGGAAGCCCGCCACCACCTCGTCCGGGGTGTTCAGGGACAGGTTCCGGAACTCTGCCAGCGAAGCGGGCAGTGCGTTCAATGTCACTTGCATATCTCGTCCTTCCTTTCTCTGATTTCCGTACCGTTCGTCAGCTGTCGCCTCTCACGCTGCTGGAGAACGTGGCGGCCGTGTAGTACTCGTCGCCGTCACGCACCACGAAGTACAGCACATAGTAGTCACCCTCGCCGTTGTACCAGCCGTAGGCATGCTTTTCACTGTTCCAGCTCTTCTCATCCATACCGGTATGGGGGATGCCGTCCTCGCCGCCCAGCATGGCCTTGATGTCGTCATAGGTCAGTTTCGAGGACTTGGCGGAACTCATGTCCCACAGTTCCTGACGCACCTTCTGCATGGTGGCCAGATCCGCCCGGCCGGTGGCATCGGGATTGGACTTGCCGTACTCGCCCTCACCGTTGGAGGTGGTGCGCTCGAAGGGATAGTTCTCCGGCAGACCGCCGTTGTCGCCGCCGTCGGGGATGGCAGCGGCGGCGTCGCCGCTGCCGTTATCGGGGATCAGACTGGTGTCGATCTCAAAGGTGCTGGCGATCTCCATAAAGGTCATGCCGCGATAATACTCCACGGCGCTCTCCGGCATGGGGATGTAGTCCTCGTCTGTCCAGTTCTCGTCGTCCAAATGCCGCAGGTTGGCCAGCAGGCTGATAGAGCCGTCCACCAGGTCGGAATCCACCTCGCAGCTGACATACAGTGCGCCGGTCTCGTCCACGGACAGGATGCCGTCCTGCATCTCGCCGCCCATGAACGTACCCCGCAGCTCCAGACCGGTGTCGTCATCCGGCACGACGCGTGCATACGTGTCGATAAAGTTGAAGTCGTTCTCTCCCTCCAGATACATGGCCAGCCAGACCTGACAGTCTCCGTTCCCGTCGAACACCAGCCGCGCCAGGATCTCATGGGCGGTATCGTTCAGCTCCTCGAATGCGCCGGTGGCATCCGTGAGACCCGCCATGCCGTGCCAGTCGCCGCCGTATACCTCGGCAAAGTCATCCAAAGACATTTCATCCGCGCCGGTGTTCCCGCCGGTGCTGCCTCCGCTCTTACGGAACGTCAGCTGCAGGTCAAAGCCGAAGTAGTCATTCACCGTGATCAGGCCGTCCTTCAGCGTGCAGTTGCAGATCGCTCCGTCTCTGTCCAGCGTCAGGGCGCCGTCCTTATCCAGCTTCCAGTCGATGGTCGTCGGGTCGCCGTCCAGCATAAAGCAGCCCGTACCGTCCTCTTTCAGCTCAATGTAGTTGTCACCCAGATCATACACCTCGTCCATGGGCACCCACTCATCGAAGGACAGGACCGTCTCACCGATGTACTTGCCCACGGCAGGGTTTGTCTTGCTGGCGCCCTTACCGCCGCAGGCCGCCAGCGTCAGCGCCATCACCAGCGCCAGAAGCAGCGCCGCAGGCTTTCTCAATCTTTTCATCATGTCTCCTCCTGTTTTTTAGTGTTTCTGTGTTATCTTTACTCTATATTATATTGGCACGTCTCACTTGAGGCGGAGGCCGCATTCGGGACAGTAGGCGGGGAGTTTTTCATTTGCCGGCTGCCAGCCGCAGGCTTCGCAGGTCAGCGGCTTCTCCATGCCGCAGCTGGTACAGCAGCCGCCCTCATTCTCTGCATGGCAGGCGGGACAGCTCCACGCCGCGGGCGGCGGTGTTTGCGGCTCGTAAGAGAAGCTCACATCCTCCTCGCTGCACGCAGCGCCGTCTCTCGTCAGCCATTTCAAGCCGCTGTCGTCACTGTACCGGATGCGGAAAGCGTTTTCCTTGTGATTGAACGTCAGGCCGCTGAACGTCCCCGTCATGAGGATTCTCTTGTGCTCCTGCGTCAGCTTCACGCTTCCGGTTTGATACACCCACATATCGGCCTGAAAATCCGGCTCGCCGTCCACAAACACCTGTATGCGGGAGCTCTCCAACGGGTCGCTGCTCTCCACCTCCATGACGATGCTGCCGTCCCGGCTCTGCCACTTCCCCGCAAAGGGGCTCTGATCCTCCGGCGTATACATCATGCCGGGGCCGTCCACCATATCGCCGGTTACAGGGCCGCGTTTTTTACCGCAGCCCAGCGTTCCGAAAAGCATCATGACCAGCAGCACACCTCCTATCCAGCCCTTCCATTTCATAGGCGGTTCCTCCGCTTCAGGCGTGTTTTGTGAATGAGCTCTCTACCGGCTCGCCGCTCTCCTGTAAGAACGCCGCACAGTCCGTACACAGGTCAATATCCTCGCCCAGCAGGAAACACCGGTCACAAACCAGCCGTTTGCAAATGGGACACAGGCTGAAATGCTCCAGCGCCTCTGTGGCGGCCCACTCGAAGGCTTCCTCTCGCTCCCGCCGGTACAGCGCCTGAAAAATCACGCGCTTTCCTTCGCTCTCCGGCTGCATCCCCGCCTTGGAGAAGCACACCGGCTGACTTTCCCAAAGGAAGCCGCATACCGCACAGCGCAATGAAAACTGAAACCTTTCCATGGAGGATCTGTCCTCCATGGACGCTTTAATGATGCGGCGCATTCCAGTCCCTCCTTGCTTACGTCGCAGTTCTTTCCCGTACTCACGCTCAGCTATATACACACTTATATGTGGTTTTACGTAAAATTTCTATTACCCAAAGGGTGAATTTTGCCGGCAAACGTGAAAATCGCCCTTAGGCGTAGACAGAGTGCACAATCCAATGTGACTTGGATTGTGCACTCTGCTATCGTCTTTCTTATCTTTTCAGCAGCTCACCACTGCGGCCGCAGCTGGCGAACAGTTCAATATACACCTTCAGCTCATCGAACGAATCTACCTCCATCTTTCGGTACAGATTGCGGTTATGAGTCTTTACTGTGCTGGCGCTGATATGTGCCAGCTCAGGAATATCCTTGACGGTATAGCCGTCCATATAGTATTGCAGGATGGTACGTTCCATGCCGGTCAGCGTACCCGCTCTCTCCGCAAAGCCGCACAGCCGCGCCTCCACATCGGGCGGCAGCGCGCCCGCCGGCCGGGTGCGGATCATGGTCAGCAGCTCGTCGATCTCCGAAATACCGGAGGCCACCACCTCCGTTGTGCCGCCTCTGACCGCCGCAAGGCTCTCGTTGATGGGCTTGACGAAGCGGCGGGACAGCACGGTTGCGGCAACCAGCATTGCCAGCAAAAAGAATACCGATCCCAAAAACCATGCGATCTGCGAGTTGCGTTCATAGCTGCGGAAGGCGTTGGCTGTCACAAGCGTCACCACAGCAAGCGGAACGCCGTCCGAGGTGACGGCGTCCAGCAGCCGGTGCCGCCCCAGATAGGACTCCTTGCCATCGGAGTAGACGGTATAGTATTTCCCCGGCTTGATATGCAGCGTACCCTCGGCCGTCAGGCGCGTGCCATTGGTAGCGCCCAGCATAGCCCCCGACAGATCGAGCTTGTCGCCGTCGATGGGCGCCAGCAGGGTCAGCATATTGCCATAGGCGCTGGACACGGTATCGTGGGAAAGGCTGAAATAGAGGTCGCTGATCTCCATGCCGCAAAATCCCCGCGCGGTGCCGCTGCCATCCAGGATCGGCACGCACAGAAGCGTCACATATTCCCATGTATCCAGCAGTTCTGTACGCTTTACCCACAGGCTGCCCTCCGCCGGACGCTCGACCCGACTGGCGGAAACCCTCTCGCTGCCGGGGATCAGCGCGGTATTCAGCTCCGGATTCCAGCGGTTGTGCATCTGAAGCCGTAACCCCCGCGCCGCTTCTGCCGCGCCGCGAAAGCAGACCGCATCCTGCTCCGAGGCTACCGTAGGCTGAAGCCCTGTATAGCGCAGATACAGTCCCGCCCTGAGCACGTCCGCGTTGGGCAGCTCTGTGTTGGCGGTCACATTCAGGCAGAAGAATATCCCGCTGCACGAGGCGGCGCTCAACGTACTGCTCAGCGGCGCGTACAGCCGTTTTTCCAGCTCCGCGATGGTAGCCGGGTCATCGTTGAGCGCGTCAAAGGGAATGCCCTTGGCCGCAAGGAAGGTGTCCAGCTCCCGTCCCAGCTTTTCCGATATGGCCACGCTGTGGGCTGTCAGCTCATCCATCTGCGCATCCAGTGCCGCATATGTATTTTTCTGCTGAATGTCGAGGGCGCTGGCCAGCTGCCGCGCAGGATGGGACAGCACGCCCGTGGCCATCAGGATAGACAGGATGGCCGCTACCAGCAGCAGCGCCATTATGAACCAATACAGCACCAGCCGCACAGCCATACTGCGGCTGGCTGCATACGAATTTTGAATCGCATTCCGAATCGATCGCATGTGCCTTCCTCTTTCACGTGCCGTAATCCAGCTTAAAACTCTCTAAAGTCTCCCAGATCAGGGCGTCCAGCGTATTGCCGCCCTCCAGATACTGTGTCCGCCCTGCCGTCAGCTTCAGCCGTGCCAGATTCTCAAACCGCGTCTCCAGATCCAGATAATTCTCCATCTGCGGCGGGTAGCAGAAGGTATACGCCTCCTGCATTTGCAGATATGTCTCATACAGCGACACATACAGTGGGTTGCTCAATTTTTCCACGGCATTGGGCAGATATTTCTCAAATGCCTCCTGCGTCACCGGCATGTAGCCCAGGCTGGTGACGAATTCCACGTTGCATGCCGGCTCGGTCAGCCATTTAAGGAACGTGATGCACGCCTGCTCCCGTTCCGGGGTAGACTTCACGGTACACATTCCCACGCCGCGCTGCATCACCAGCTTGTCGCCCCCTTCAAACACCGGGCAGGGCATGGAGGTGATCGTCACCTTTTCCGAGGTGTTGTCCGGATACGTCACCGTGTCGGAATAGTAAAGCACGCTGGCGGAAGATGCCACAGATACCACCACATCTCCGGTGCGAAGCGGTTCCGTGGCGTACCCGTCGTACAGCCACAAACCGCCCGTCAGACCTGCCCGGGCATACGGCTCCCAGGCCCGTTCGAATCCGGGGCCAAACCTGACGCCGTCATTCTGAAAAAAGTCCTCGCCCAGAGACTCCACGCCCACCTGAAAATAATTGAAGTGGTAGTCGTGGACAAAGAAGCATTTGCCGGTATCCGCGGCGTACTGCTCTGCCAGCGCGTAAACGCCCTCCCATGTAGTCAAATCGTCATAGCTGGCGCCGGACTGGGCTGCCCACCGGTCAAACAGCGTCCGGTTGACAAACAGCACCTCCGTGGATTTGGCAAGGGGCAAAATCGCCTGCCGCCCGCCGATCATCCCCTCCTCACGAAAGGCAGGGATAAACGCCGCCAGCTCCTCCTCGCTGAAATAATCCCGATAGTCCACCAATATGCTCTGATCCGGCAGCGCCAGCACCGTCTTGGGATAGGATACGAACATATCCGGCAGCGACGGTGCGCCCGGGTCGCTGTTGGCGGCGGCCAGCACGCTTTTATGAATACTGCCGCTGTTGCTGACCAGCTCCACCTTCACGCGGATGTTCTGCTTTGCGCCCACGGTGCTGTTGAACCGCTCGATCAGGCCGTTCAGCGGGGAATCCACCTCGCCGCCATAGACGTGCCACAGCGTTACGGTCAGTGGTTCCGCTTCCTTTTCCTGCGTGCATCCTGTCACCAACAGGAGCGCCAGCGCCAACAGACACAAAACGATTCTTCTTTTCATGTTAGAGTCTCACCCTTTCGTGAAAAATACCGCGTAATAAGGTATCCCGGCTGCCTGCGCCGTCAAAGCGTACCCGGCCCACCATCTCTGCAGGCGGCAGGGCGAAACGATCCCTGCCGCCTGCGGAAGGCGAATTTTACTTCTCTCCTCTGCGCTTTTTGCCAACGACCCATCCGCTGCCGCTCAGCGCCAGCAGAGACAGCCCTGCATACAGCGCGATACCCGCATCGCCCGTCTTGGGGGATGTAGCGGTATTCTCCGCGCCGCCGTCCGGCTTGGTGTCCGGTCTGCCGCCGTGCCGCGTGGGGATCTCTGTTTCATTGCGCTCAAAGCCGCAGACGGTGCACTCCTCGTGCTTCAATCCGGTTTCAGTGGCGGTGGCCGCCTTGTCTACCCTCCACACGAAGGTATGGGTCGCCAGATCCTTTGTGCTGGCATACAGATCCGGGCAATCCTTGTCGGTGCACTGGTGCCAGTGGCTCTTCGCGTCCGCATACCACGAGCCGCCATCGTAGGTATGCCGATGGTCTCCCACATACGGCTTCACGGTGATGGTCTGCTTGACATTGATACCGCTATTGGCGCTGCCATCGTCATACTGGATCGTCACATCCGCCTGCCCCTGAACGAGCTTATCCCCGCGGAATATGATATAGTTGGTAATGGGTTCGCTGGTGCCATCTTCGTAAACCGCAGTGACCACCATGCCCTTCGGGTCGAACTTGTCGCCGGCCATGTACTCGGTCTTGGCAGGCTGTGTTGTGATCTCGATGCGTTCCACCTTCTTGACGACCTTCAGCACCTCAAGCTCGTGGAGCACCCGCATATCGCCAGTCGATGGATTCTCAAAGACGCTTACCTCGTTCCCGTTTACGGTCACCTTATCCCTTGTAAGCCCGGTGGAATCGCACCCTGCAACTCTGCCGAGGAATATCTCGATTGCATACTTCGTATCGGCCTGAAAAGTCCCGGAGGTCAGATCATCCCAACTGCCCGCAGCAGCATTATACTGTTTGATTTTAAATGATTGGATCGTAACCCCCGTCTCCATTTTCGCGACCGTGACAGCGGATACATCTGCATCCAGTGCATACCCGGCAACCGTCAGAGGCAGCGAGTTGATCTCCGAATTTGCCAATTCTTCAAAGCCGTTGTTCACGTAAATCGGTTCAGATACAGCATTTTCATACACCCACACCAGCTTGCTTTCGTTGTAACCTCCGCCGGGGTACGTCACATAATCCCACCGATAATCGGCTATGTCATCATGTGCGGTTTCCACCACGAGATACTGGTACCCACTGGTAACCTCCATCAAGCCTTCACCGGTTCTCCCATCCGCTCCGATGGTGATGACCAGGGGCGTAGGCTGATATGAGATCCCACCCGGTAATTTCATACCAACCTTGAAGGTAAACGTCTTTCCTTCCGCGCTGACGCTATCAGGCAGGCCTATCACCTCTGTGCGAACTCTCAGCGTACCCGTTTCATCCTCTGTCGCTCGCGCCGTGGCGGGCGCCAGACACAGCACCATACAAAGGACCAATATCATGCTGAGCCACTGCTTTTTCATGATTTCTGCCTCCTAAATACTTTTATCCGTTAAACGCGGCAAGGGCCGCGTCTGCCCGGCGGATCCACTCGGTGCGGTCGCCATAGACTGCTGCGTCCAGTGAGTTGATGGCCGCGGCCGCCTTCTCCCCGGCGTCCTCCTCGCCCCGCATGGCAGCGCTGAGTCCGGAGGCCACGTCCTTGATGGCAGTCATCTGCTGCTTCCACGTGTTGGCGGCGTTGCCCAGCGTTTTCTGCACGCCGAAGAGCGTATCGAAATACTTGCTGAGCTTTTCATACTCCTTGAAGTTGTTCACCTCAAGGTTAAAGGCGTTCATGCCCGCGGTGTTGATAAAGACCATCCGCACCGTTGACTTTTTCTCGGTTTTGTCGCCGTTTTTCACCATCTGCTCCTCATACTTATAGTTCCGCAGATCGGCGATGCGGTACACGCAGGCCCGTGTGGTCTTGCCGAATATCAGGATCTTGTAGTCCACCTGTGTAAAGGCCACCAGCCCGATGTCCTCCGCCACATACAGGTTTGCGCCGAAGCGTGTCAGCTTCTGGTTCTTATCCTTTGTCTTCAGACGGGGCACAAAGTAGTGATCCCACAGCTTCGTCCCCCGCGCCACCTGATCCAGATGCGCCTTCACGCCGGGCAGATTGCCATGCACATAGTCGTACACCTTGAAGCCCCTGCTCCTGCAATTCTTTCGGCAGATGCAATTGCCGTCCGCCAGCTTCTGGGTCTGCATCAGGTTGATGTCCGCGCCGCAAATTCCACACTTGTTCGCCATAACATTTTCTCCTTTCCGTCGTTGCCCGATTCGGCAGGTTCC
>ERZ857480.74941-NODE-116082-length-12866-cov-12.8454_pt1 | contig 12866 bp, 11 predicted proteins | sample MGYA00519767_ERZ857480 | MGnify/ENA primary metagenome ERZ857480 (study PRJEB31778, sample SAMEA3449210) | human gut metagenome | biome: human gut; feature: human-associated habitat; material: faeces | place: United Kingdom | collected 2010/2012 ...
TGATCACTTCAAAAGGAAACTTTGATGACATGCGCCAGGGATTTCTTTCTGGAAGTGATGATTATATGGTAAAACCGGTAAATGTGAATGAAATGGTTTTAAGAGTAGGTGCATTGCTCCGTCGTGCACAGATCCTGAATGAACATAAAATTGTGATTGGTTCAACAGAGTTTGATTATGATGCAATGACCGTTACAACGGATAAGGAAAGCCTTGTTTTACCGAAAAAAGAATTTCTGCTTTTATATAAGCTAGCAGCTTCGCCGGGAAGAACATTTACAAAACAGCAGTTAATGGATGAAGTTTGGGGATATGAGACAGAGGCAGACCCACATACGATAGAGGTGCATATAGGAAGAATCAGAGAGCGTTTTAAAGATAATCCCAATTTCGAAATTGTAACCATGCGTGGAATTGGATATAAGGTGGTGAAAAAATAATGAATCAGAAGAAAGAAAAAAGATTGAAGATTCGGTCCTGTCTGACTGGTGCAATCTGGCTGTCTCTCGTATTTTCAACAGTGATATCTGCTTTATTATTTGCATTTTTAAATCATTTCTTTAAGCTACCGGGGAGTATACCTGTGCTTGGCTGGCTTTTGATTTTTAATACACTGATCGCAGGGCTCATTACTTCTTTTATTAATGCAAAGTTACTGGAGCCAATTACCAAACTCAGTAAAGCAATGAAGGAAGTTTCTCAAGGAGATTTTGAACAGCATTTGGAAACGAACAGTCGTATAGCAGAGGTTGGTGAATCCTACCAAAGTTTCAACGTGATGACAAAAGAGCTTCGTGCAACAGAAGTGCTGCAGATGGATTTCGTATCTAATGTTTCTCATGAGTTTAAGACCCCTATCAATGCCATTGAAGGTTATACAATGCTTCTTCAGGGAGAAGAATTATCGCAGGAGCAAGAGGGATATGTAGAAAAAATCTTATTTAACACGAAGAGGCTTTCTGGGTTGGTTGGAAATATTTTGTTGTTGTCTAAATTGGAGAATCAGAATATACCAATGAAAAAAACGAAATATCGACTGGATGAACAGATTCGTCAGGCATTTCTTTCTTTGGAATCAAAATGGACAGAAAAAGAAATTGGCTTCCAGGTAGAATTGGAGGAAGTCAAATATACTGGAAATGAAGGACTTCTTATGCATATCTGGATGAATCTTTTAGATAATGCAATCAAGTTTAGTCCGGCAAAGGGAACAATTACGATGTTTCTGAAACAGGAAAAGAATTCTGTGAAGTTCATTGTGGAGGATGAAGGACCAGGAATCGAGGAGGATGTAAAGACTAGAATATTCGACAAGTTTTATCAGGTAGATGGTTCTCATAAGGCAGAAGGAAACGGTCTTGGTCTTGCACTTGTAAAGCGGATTGTAGATAGTGCGGGAGGAACGATCAAAGCAGAAAACCGGGAATATGGCGGATGTAGATTTGTTGTAGAACTTCCGATACAGACAAATGAGAATATAATATAAAAGTAGAAGATGGGAGGATTTATATGACATTTTATCAGGAATTACAGCTAAATCAGGCAGGATCGAAAAACCTGTTGAAAAAGAGTGAAACCACGAAAGAAAAAATGTATCATATACTGGTATATCTGATTAAGATAGCTGTTACAATGGTTTTTTGTTTTTTATTTGTTACTGTTTTCAGCATCCTGTTTGGAAATGAAAACAGTATTGTTGGTGTGGTAGTTTTATTATGTCTTATGGTATTTCGAAATGCGGATTTGGGAATCCACACTGGACAATCTACGATGCTTTTGGCTATGTTCTTTGTAATAATGGCCGTATGTCCGCATCTTGCAAATCAGCTTTCACCGGTACTGGGAATGCTGTTAAATATTGTTGCACTGGCAGTGTTGATATTTTTTGGATGTCATAATCCATTCATGTTTAACCAATCTACATTGGTTCTTGGCTATCTGCTATTATATGGATATGATGTTACAGGAACAAGCTATCAGATGCGATTGGTCGGAATGATTTTAGGCGCAGTTCTTACCTGTTTTGTATTTTATCGAAATCATAAAAATAGAACTTTTAAAAGAAATTTGAAAGATCTAATCCAGGAATTTGATATCACTTCATCGAGAACAAAATGGCAGTTATGCCAGATTATATGTGTACCAATTGTCCTTTGCATTGCAGAACTTTGCAATATGCCACGTGCAATGTGGGCTGGTATTGCGGCTATGTCAGCAATTTTGCCGTTTGTGGAAGACATGCAATACAGAGTCCGTAAAAGGATTGTCGGAAATATTGTAGGTGTTATATGCTTCACCGTATTATATTTTCTGCTTCCATCATCCATCTATGCTTATATAGGAATTCTTGGTGGAATTGGCGTAGGATTTTCAGCGCAATACGGCTGGCAGGCCGTATTTAATACCTTTGGCGCTCTCGCAATTGCTGCGGAAAGTTATGGATTAAAAGGAGCAGTTAGTCTTAGAGTGATTCAGAATGTTTTTGGTGTTGTATTTGCATTGGCATTTTGTGCTGTATTTTATTGGTTTATGTCGAAACAAAAGGAAAGTGATGTGACCGTACATGCAGAGTGAAGGAAGTCAGAAAGAAAATTTGAATAGAATTATTACAGTACCCAATTTGCTTTCTTTTTTTCGGTTTTGTCTGATTCCAGTAATTATATGGAGTTATTGTGTAAAGGAAAATCCTTTGTTAGCAGGAGAAATCTTATTGCTGTCCGGTCTTACGGATCTCGCTGATGGATATATTGCAAGAAGATTTCATATGATTAGCAATCTAGGAAAGATTCTCGATCCGGTTGCCGATAAGCTGACACAGGCAGCAATGTTGATTTGCTTGTTTACTCGCTTTCCACATATGCTCCAGTTGATCGTTATAATGGCAGTTAAGGAACTTTATATGGCGGTTAGTGGATGCCTTGTGATACGAAAAACAGGAAAAGTGCATGGTGCAGACTGGCATGGAAAAATAGTAACCTTTTTATTATATGGAACTGTGGCTGTGCATATTATATGGTTCCACATTACACCAATGGTGTCAGATCTGTTAATTGGTTTGTGTGCTATAATGATGGTTGTATCAGTTGTTTTGTACATTATCAAGAATACCAGAACACTTAGGGGCGAGACTGCATAAGCAATTTGATTATATTGAGATGACTAGATAATATTTAGGAGAACACAGATATGAACAGTAAGTCAAACGCACAAGCTATGGAAACAGAAAAAATACCACGTCTTTTGGCCCAGCTTGCAATACCTGCTGTTGTGGCTCAAATCATCAACCTTTTATATAATATTGTTGACCGTATTTATATCGGACATATTCCAGGTGTCGGGGCCGCAGCATTAACAGGTGTTGGATTGTTTACGCCAATTCTCATGCTGATCAATGCCTTCGCCATGCTGGCAGGATCCGGAGGTGCACCGCGTGCAGCGATTTCTATGGGAAAGAAAGATAATAAGACAGCTGAAAAGATTCTTGGAAACTGTTTTGCAATTCTCATGCTTATGGCCGCAGCTTTGACGGTGATATTCTTTACTTTTGCGCCACAGTTACTGACGATGTTTGGTGCTAGCGATAAGACACTTCCTTATGGCGTGGATTATGCAAGGATTTATATTCTTGGAAGTATTTTTGTTTTGATCGTGATGGGAATGAATCCATTTATTACGACACAGGGATTTGCAAAGATCAGCATGATGACAACAGTGATTGGTGCTGTAATCAATATCATTCTTGATCCGATTTTTATCTTCGTATTTCATCTTGGAGTAAAGGGAGCTGCACTCGCAACTGTTTTGAGTCAGGCTGTAGGGGCAATATGGATCCTTCGTTTCTTGTCAGGAAAGAAGACGATTCTGCATCTTAAAAAAGAAAACTTTAAACTGCAAAAAGAAATCATCTTACCATGCCTTGCTCTTGGTATATCTACATTTGTCATGTTATCTACGGAAAGTATTTTGTCTATCAGTTTTACTTCCAGTTTGTCAAGATATGGCGGAGATCTCGCAGTAGGGGCTATGACAATTATTACCAGTGTTAGCCAGCTTGCAACATTACCATTACAGGGAATTTGTCAGGGTGGACAGCCAATCATGAGCTATAACTATGGTGCAGGAAATAGAGATCGAGTAAAAAAAGCATTTTTTACTCAATTTACAGTTTGTACAATTTTTACGGGATGCTTCTGGTTGATTATGCTTCTATTTCCGAAGATGTTTGCAGGTATTTTTTCGAATAATACAGAATTAATCACGTATACGGCATGGGCGTTAAGAATTTACATGGCAGGTATTTTTTCTCTTGGATTCCAAGTTGCTTGTCAGCAGAGTTTCATGGCATTGGGCCAGGCAAAAGTTAGTTTATTACTTGCCTGCTTAAGAAAATTGATTCTGTTGATTCCGTTGATTTTTATACTGCCGCATTTTATCCAGAATAAAGTATTTGCGGTATTTTTGGCTGAGCCAATCAGTGATATTTTGGCAGCGATAATAACAACTTCAACGTTCTTTAGTCGGTTTAATAAAATTTTAGATAGAAAATAAAGCATTATAAAAAGATCCTGTTCAAACTATGCTATAAAGAACAGGATCTTTGTGTATTTATTTTGCTAGGAAATTACTCTGTATCTCCATCGGCATATGATAAGCCTGGCCTCGTTTTGTCAGGCTGTATAGTTTAAAGCTCATGAGTTCTGGAGTCGCATTCAGAGAACTGCAGAGTCCGAAATAATCCAGGGCTTCGTTTTGCACCATTTCTTCAATCTCATCATCATCAATCAGCAGATCGGCAGCAAATAGATTGGCCTGGTATTCAGTGTTATGAAGGATATAAATAACTGGTGTAGAACACATTTTGTTAAATATCACACTGTATTTGTTTATAGGAAAGAGTATCCGGTAAAAGCAAATATTTGGAATGGGTATTCATATATAAGGTGGCGGATGGAGCGGATGATGAATTTGGAATAAGATAAAATAGTGCTTGCATGAAAGAGAGTCTTAAAGTAGGTAAAGATCACTCCATAACCTTAGTTCTATTCAATGACAGGTATCAAAAAGTATTGAATTTATTGAAAAAAACACTTGATTATATGGAGTGGAAATATCGTATAGCGATATTTCCGGAATAACGACAAAAGCACCTTGCGAAGTGGCACTCATGGGTGAGCGCCATGTGCGCATAGAAATCTCTGATTTCGTTATGCGCACTTTTGTCCCATGCGCATAAAACGCGGCGCAACCGGAAAGTTGCGCAATAGTTGGTAGAGCAACCAATAGCAAAGTGATAGAATAGCCATACAAAACATGAAAAGGAGGACACGAAAATGAAACTTACTTTGATTTCCACTTCCGTCATGCTGATTGTATGGCTTTTCCTTGCAGCTGCAGCGGTCTATCTGATTTATTTGATCATGAAGGCCCTCAGAAAGTACACGAAGTCCATGCCGGTAAGAAAAGAAAAAGATGAAAACGCGAAAACACTTGGAGAAATTTTGAAACAGCATAGAATGCGCTGCAAAATGACCCAAGAATTCATCGCGGAGACTTTAGGTGTCAGCCGGCAGGCTGTTTCCAAGTGGGAAAACGGAACCACTGCGCCAAGCACGACGAATTTGATGGCCATGGCAAAACTATTTGGTGTTGAGGCTGCAGAGCTTTTGAAGGAAGCGCAGTGAACTTTTGACTTCCTGCGCAAAAAATGACGAGCGCATAACGTAAAAACAGACATTGCATTAGACAAAAAATTTGAAGAACTGTTCGTTGTTTTAGGAGGTTATGATGGGAAATGTGATATTGTTATTTTTGGGAGTGATCATATCCGTTATGGGAGTTGTAAACATCAAAGGAAATATCAGCACAATTCACGCTTATAACAGGCGAAATGTAAAGGAAGAAGATATACCAAAGTATGGAAAAGCAGTCGGTACAGGCACGCTTATTATGGGAATATCTTTGGTGTTAGGCTTTATAGCTTCGTTTTGGAGTGAAGAATTGATCGCTGATATCGTTCTGATCGGAGTTGTTGTCGGATTAGGGTTTATCCTATATGGAGAGTTCAAATACAATGGTGGGATTTTCTGAATGGCAACGACGAAAACTCCCTTTAGGCGCAAAAGACAGCATAAGATGCTGTTTGCCGCCAGTAAGTTTGAAGACGAATAAAAGGAATTTATGAAACAAACAAATCGGGAATTATGAATGTATTTAATGGAGGGGAAGACAATTATGAACTATCAAAACTTTAATGCTAAAACTATTGATTCATGGTGTGATTCAGGATGGGAATGGGGGAAATCTATAACACATGAAGAATATGAAAATGCAAAAAAAGGAAAATGGAATGTGCTTTTAACTCCTACAAAATATGTTCCACATGAATGGTTTGGAGAATTAAGAGGGAAAAACTTGTTGGGTTTAGCAAGCGGAGGAGGTCAACAAATCCCAATATTTTCAGCATTGGGAGCTTGTTGTACGGTATTAGATTATTCTACTGCGCAATGTGATAGTGAAAGATTGCTAGCCGATAAAGAAGGGTATGAAGTAAATGTAGTTCAAGCTGATATGAGTAAAGCGTTGCCTTTTGATGATGAAACTTTTGATATAATATTTCATCCTGTATCAAATTGCTATGTCGAAGAAGTAAAGCCGATTTTTAAAGAATGTTATCGCATTTTAAAGAAAGGCGGGATTCTTTTGTGCGGTTTAGCGAATGGTTTTGGATATATTTTTGATGAAACCGAATGCAATATTAAATATAAATTACCTTTTAATCCTTTGAAAGATCCCGTAGCTTATGAAGACTCCATAAAAAATGATTGGGGTATCACATTCTCGCATACTATTGAGGAACAAATTGGTGGACAATTAGAAGCAGGATTTGTGCTTACAAATTTATACGAAGATACAAGTGGTTCAGGTATGCTGCATGAGTACAATGTACCAACTTATATAGCCACTAGAGCCATTAAGTAACTTCTGATTTGTTGTACTCGTTTCCGGCAGGGCTTGTGGCAGGTGTGCCCCAACAAGAAAACTTTGGAAACACGCAGGAGCTGAAAATCAAAACAAAAGAGGGCTGTGCGTCAGCGGATATTTTCCGTTAGGGCGCAGTCCTCTTTTTGCATGCTATGATTTTTTGAAAAAAGATGTTTGATCGGCAAAACGGCGGGGTATACTATGTATGCGACGGAATACCCTAGAGGGGTATTTGAAGCGGAGTGAGCGTGTTGCCAACGAAAACGCCGACTGAAATTTTGATTATATGGGAAATATTGCCAGGCGATATTTCCGGAATAACGACAAAAGCACCTTGCGAAGTGGCGCTCATAGGTGAGCGCCATATGCGCATAGAAATCTGTATTTCGTTATGCGCACTTTTGTCCTAAATAAACGATGATCACATAGGATGATCACATAGAAAGTAGGGAAACTAATGGGGAACGAAAAGAAATGCTGCTGTTCGGAAAAGACGACGATCCGTTCCGACAAGCAGAAAAAAGCACTGCTGAACAGGCTCAAGCGAATCGAGGGACAGGTGCGGGGCATTCAGAGCATGCTGGAAAACGACGCGTACTGCAACGATGTGCTGATGCAGTCGGCGGCGGTCAACGCGGCGATGAACGCGTTTAACCGCGAGCTGCTTGCCAGCCATATCCGGACCTGTGTGGCGCGCGACATCCGCGAGGGGCATGACGAGGTCATCGACGAGCTCGTGACGACCCTGCAAAAGTTGATGAAATGATAGGATAGAGAATCCTACTGACCATAGACAGAAAGACAGCAAAAGGAGGCAAACTCAAAAGTGGAACAGTTTAACGTAAAAGGCATGAGCTGTGCGGCTTGCAGCGCGCGCGTGGAAAAGGCGGTTTCCAAGGTACCGGGCGTCACATCCTGCACCGTAAGCCTTTTGACAAACTCCATGGGCGTGGAGGGCAGCGCGAGTGCGGAAAGCATCATCCGCGCGGTACAAAAGGCAGGATACAAGGCATCTGTCAAGAAGCCGCATGACGCTGCAAATCGCGCGAAGCAGAGCGCTACGGCGCAAGCAGGCGCGGGCAGGGGCAAAGCCGGGAGCACCGCAGGGAAGGCGGCAGCGGGCGGCGCGGCATACGCCGATGAGGAGGCGGCGTTGGCGGACACCGAAACGCCGCTGCTCAAAAAAAGACTGATCGCGTCGATCGGGTTTTTGCTGGTACTGATGTATGTTTCGATGGGACATATGATGTGGAACTGGCCGATTCCGGCATGGCTTGCGGGAAATCATGTGGCGATGGGCTTGCTGCAGCTTTTGCTGACCGCCGTCATCATGGTCATCAATCAGAAATTCTTTATCAGCGGCTTTACCGGACTGTGGCACCGCGCCCCGAATATGGATACGCTGGTCGCGCTTGGCGCGTCGGCGGCGTTCGGCTGGAGTGTCGTCGCGCTGTTTCTGATGACCGATGCGCAGGTCAAAAGCGACATGGCGCAGGTCATGGTCTATATGAACGAATTTTATTTTGAATCCGCAGCGATGATTTTAACGTTGATTACGGTCGGCAAAATGCTCGAGGCACGCGCCAAGGGCAGGACGACCGACGCCCTCAAAGGACTGATGCGGTTGGCGCCGGAGACGGCGACCCTTCTTAGAGACGGCAAAGAGGTGACGGTTCCTGTCGCGGAGGTTGTCAAGGACGACATTTTTGTTGTTCGCCCCGGCGAAAGCATTCCCGTCGATGGGATCATTCTGGAGGGCAGTACGTCAGTCAACGAGGCGGCGCTGACCGGCGAAAGCATACCTGTCGATAAAGAGGCAGGCGCGCAGGTCTCCGCGGCAACCATCAATCAGTCCGGATTTATCCGCTGCCGGGCATCCCGCGTCGGTGAGGATACTACGCTGTCGCAGATCATTCAGATGGTCAGCGACGCGGCGGCGACCAAGGCGCCGATTGCGAAGACGGCAGACCGCGTATCGGGCGTATTTGTTCCGGTCGTCATGGGAATTTCGCTGGTGACGCTGCTCGTCTGGCTGCTGATCGGACAGGGCTTTGCCTACGCGCTGGCAAGAGCGATCTCAGTACTGGTCATCAGCTGCCCTTGCGCGCTGGGATTGGCAACGCCGGTAGCTATCATGGTCGGCAGCGGTGTCGGCGCGAAAAACGGCATCTTGTTCAAAACCGCGGCTTCTTTGGAGGAAACGGGCAAGACAAAGGTTGTCGCGCTGGATAAAACAGGAACGATTACAAGAGGCGAACCGCAGGTGACTGACATCGTACCGGCAGAGGATGTGACGGCGGAGGAGTTGCTGCGCAAGGCAGCGGCTTTAGAGGCGAAGAGCGAGCATCCGCTGGCGAGGGCTGTGATGGAGTACGCGCGGCAGCAAAAGATAGAGCCTGCGGAGGTCAGCGCGTTTACGGCTTTGCCGGGCAGCGGACTTACGGCGATGCTGGACGGCAAGCAGCTTCTCGGCGGCAGCATGAAATGGATCGGCGCTCAGACGAAAGACGCTGCGGCGGGAAAAGAACGGTTAGCAGAGCAGACAGGCGTTCTTGCAGATGCAAACAAAGCTCTGATGACGCAGGCGGAACGTTTCGCGGAGGCAGGCAAGACGCCGCTGCTGTTTATGGAGGACGGCAAGCTGCTGGGCATCATCGCGGTCGCGGATACCATCAAAGAGGACAGCGCAGCTGCGATTCGCGATCTGCGCAATTTGGGGCTGCGCGTGGTCATGCTGACCGGCGATAACGAAAAAACGGCTGCTGCCATCGGCGCGCAGGCCGGCGTGGACGAGGTCATCGCGGGCGTATTGCCGGACGGGAAGGAACGTGTGATCCGTGACCTTAAAAAATACGGGAAAGTCATGATGGTCGGTGATGGGATCAATGACGCGCCGGCGCTGACGAGCGCGGATATCGGCGCTGCAGTCGGCGCGGGCGCGGACATCGCACTTGACGCGGCGGAGCTTGTTCTGATGAAGAACAGTCTGACGGATGTGGCGGCAGCCATCCGTCTCAGCCGTCAAACCCTGCGTAATATCCACGAAAATCTGTTTTGGGCGTTCTTTTACAATGCCATCGGTATTCCGGTCGCCGCGGGCGTTTTCGTCTCTCTGGGGCTGACGCTGAACCCGATGCTGGGGGCAGCGGCGATGAGTCTGTCGAGCTTCTGCGTTGTGACGAACGCACTGCGTCTGAATCTGTGCAGACCGTATGATAACCGCAAAGACCACAAACACAGCAAAGTCGGCAAAGCATAAACCTGTGCCGCGATTCGCGCGCGTATCGAAATAGATAAAAACCCGACCATGAGAAAAAACGCGGGCAGCGGATTTTCCCGGGGCGGTGAAAATAGGAATGAAAAAGAAAAACGGAGGCAAAGCAAATGACAAAGACAACATTAAACATCACAGGCATGGCGTGCAATATGTGCGAGGCACATGTAAACGACGCGATTCGAGAGAATTTTAAGGTTAAGAAGGTGAACTCCTCGCATACGAAGAATCAGACCGAGATTATCAGCGAGGAGCCGCTGGATGAGGCGAAGCTGAGAGATGTCATCGCGGAGACCGGCTATGAGCTGCAGGGGATCAGCAGCGAGCCCTATGTGAAGAAGGGATTGTTCGGCTTCGGGAAATAGGAGCTTGCCGCGCCGCTCCGCGGAGCTTTGCACTCTGGGTGCGGCGCGCGCTTTCTCTGCGGTGCGCTGCGTTTTAAGTCCGGCGCTTCTTTTGCCGCGCTGCCTTGCAAATCTTGCGCGTGCTTTCATGGAATGATCCATGCTTGTCCAAACGAGCGAGCAACGCGCTTTGCTGAGAGTTCGCGAGAATATTCGTGAAAACCACAAAACTCGGGAAGGCGGGGCGTGAGCCGATGCAATCATACGCTTAGAGGAGGTGCGGCGCACAGGGGTAGTGCGCTTTCTCTGCTGCGCAGAAGTACAGTCTACCCGCGAACTTGCGATGACGTTGAAATTCCAAGCTGTACGGGGAAAAACGAAAATCCGCGCGCGAAAAAGAATGAAAAAAAGAGCGGAAATGTGAAATTTCCCGTTGACATTGTTTCCTAATTATGCTAATATAAGTTTCGGCTCATGAAAAGACGGAAACGTTTTTACGAAAAAAGCCATGTTTTTTGGAGGGTGGCGACACGCGTTGCCAAACAGAAAAAATTAAAAAAGTTAAAAAAAGTACTTGACATTTTGAGCAATGTACTATAAAATAAATAAATGTGTCAAGCAGTTAAAAAAACTTGATACGGACTAAGTTGTGGGAGTTTAGCTCAGCTGGGAGAGCATCTGCCTTACAAGCAGAGGGTCATAGGTTCGAGCCCTATAACTCCCACCATTTACCAGATTATGATGGCCTGGTAGTTCAGTTGGTTAGAATGCCAGCCTGTCACGCTGGAGGTCGACGGTTCGAGCCCGTTCCGGATCGCCCTTTATAATGTTAGATATGCTGGTGTGGCTCAACGGTAGAGCAGCTGATTTGTAATCAGCAGGTTGGGGGTTCGATTCCCTCCACCAGCTCCAATAAAGGGAATCGAACCCGAAAGGGCTCGAGCGCAGTGGAAAAGTCCGGTGGACTTTGAAGCAGCGAGATGTTCGTAGCCATGCGGAGCGATGGCAAGAACGGCAGATGCGAAGCATTTGTGTAATTCCCTCCACCAGCTCCAATAAAAAAGAAAAAATCTGCTGGACATTTACAAAAGTTATGGTATAATAGTCAGGCAGACAAAATTTCGAGGGATTCCCGAGTGGCCAAAGGGGGCGGACTGTAAATCCGTTAGCTGAGCTTTCGGTGGTTCGAATCCACCTCCCTCGACCAATAAATATGCGGAAGTGGCTCAGGGGTAGAGCATCGCCTTGCCAAGGCGAGGGTCGCGAGTTCGAATCTCGTCTTCCGCTCCAATTTTATGCGGATGTAGTTCAATGGTAGAACCTCAGCCTTCCAAGCTGATGGCGTGAGTTCGATTCTCATCATCCGCTCCAATTTTTTAAGGGGCTGTCAGCACAGGTTGCAGGCAGCTTAAATAAAGAAAACGCAGTGACTATACTGGACGGTTTCATGTTAAGGGCTCATAGCTCAGCTGGATAGAGCAACGGCCTTCTAAGCCGTGTGTCCGGGGTTCGAATCCCTGTGGGCTCGCCATTTTTTTTAAAAGATGGGGTATAGCCAAGTCGGTAAGGCAGCGGACTTTGACTCCGTCATGCGTAGGTTCGAGTCCTGCTACCCCAGCCAATTATGACCCATTAGCTCAGTTGGCAGAGCACTTGACTTTTAATCAAGGTGTCCGGAGTTCGAACCTCCGATGGGTCACCAATTAAAAGGTTCGGGGCATCTGCAGGAAAGAACCGTGAGGATAGCATGAGGAGAGGTGTCCGAGTGGTTTAAGGAGCTGGTCTTGAAAACCAGTGACTCCGTAAGGGGCCGTGGGTTCGAATCCCACCCTCTCCGCCAAAAGCGGAACGGAGATTATCGTTTGGTAATACGCCAAAAACAATTACGTTTAGCCTGGAGAAGTACTCAAGAGGCTGAAGAGGACGGTTTGCTAAATCGTTAGGGTTCGCAAGGGCCGCATGGGTTCGAATCCCATCTTCTCCGCCATATCGTGTGAATCGGTTAGTAAACCTTTCGCCAGTCGTGTAGGGGTATAGCTCAGTTGGTAGAGCAGTGGTCTCCAAAACCACGTGCCGTGGGTTCGAATCCTACTGCCCCTGCCAAATATGGACTAAACAATATCGGGGTGTAGCGCAGTTTGGTAGCGCAACTGGTTTGGGACCAGTGGGCCGCGGGTTCAAATCCTGCCACCCCGACCATTTCAGGGAACGGAAACGTTTCGATTATTGGGCCATTAGCTCAGTTGGTCAGAGCATCCGGCTCATAA
>ERZ857480.39560-NODE-61198-length-12840-cov-6.0000_pt1 | contig 12840 bp, 9 predicted proteins | sample MGYA00519767_ERZ857480 | MGnify/ENA primary metagenome ERZ857480 (study PRJEB31778, sample SAMEA3449210) | human gut metagenome | biome: human gut; feature: human-associated habitat; material: faeces | place: United Kingdom | collected 2010/2012 ...
TCCAACTTGAATTACCTGTACTGTTAATTCTGCAATCAATGTTTGTATCTTTTGAACTTCCTGATGCATACGCAACAATGAGTTTATACTTTCCTGCATGTTTTACGTCAACATAAGAAGTAAGGTACGCCCTGCCATTATCCGGCCATGCGTTCATTCCACCTACTGCTTTTCCATTAGAAAACGCATTATCTTCCTGTATATTATGTTCGCTATCTGCATCTCCCTGAATGTAAGCATGGGCATTTTCTGCTTCGTGCTTATCATTACTGTCTGAAACCGTTTCCGGTTCGTACTCAAACTGGAAATAATCAAGATTACATGCTCCCTTTGAGCCATCCGCAACAAATTTTAAATATATTTCATGATTTCCTGATGGAATACTAATGTTTTCTGACGTATCAACATAAGTTGTCCAGTCAGAACCTGTTCCCGTTGTTTGCACTGTAGCAACAGGCGTTCCTGACATTGAGCTGTCATCAACATATATTTCAACTTTTCCACCATCACCATTTTTTACGCTGTTTCTTAAATATATCTTTGATACCTTCCTATCAAAGAAAACATTGTATTCCGCCCATTTTCCATTTCCAAGTCCTCCAAGATTTTTTCCATCTACATAACTGTCATTTTCACCTTCTACTGTTATATCCCCTGAACTTTTAGAAAAAGCCTCTGCCTGTATTTTATTTCCTTTTAATGTTGTATCTAAAACGCCTGAAAATGCCAATTTAACATCTTCACTATATTCCAATGTAAAACAGTCTATGTTTAACCATTCGTCCCAGACATTGTTGTTATCATCACGACCATGTTCTGTTCCGCCTTTCCAAACCCATACTGCTCCTGAAATATCAATTTTATTAATTCCCTGTTTTAATTCAGCATTTACATCTACAGATTTTACCTCATCCCATGAGGAACCTACATCTGTTATGTCACAGGTGTTCCAACTGCCATTATTTATTCTGTATTGAAGTGATGTGGTCATAGTTCCGGAATACTTTATTTTCATATTATAGTATCCTGCATTTGCAGCTTTAACATAGGTAGTTAAATATGAACGGTCATGTTCCATATATGTATTCATTTTTCCTATTGCCGCACCATTTGAGTATTTATCGCTTGACTCTGTAGATACCTTATTTCCGGCAGTGCCTCTGACATATGCATGAGCCTTTTCTGCCTCATGCTTTATATTTGCATTTTCCGGCTTATATTCAAACTGGAAATAATCAAGATTACATACATAATTCTTTCCTGTGTCTGTAGTGAATTTCAAATATATTTTGTGATTTCCCGCAGGTATACTAACCTCACCGGATATATCAGTATATGTGCTCCAACTTCCTGTGGAACTTACATTTATAGTTGCAACAGGTGTTCCTGACATTGTGCTGTTGTCAACATAAACATCTATTTTTCCTGCTGAATTTTCATTACCACTATATCTTAAATATATTCTGGATGTCATTCTGTCAAAATTAATGTTATACTGAACCCATTTTCCGTCTGACAGTCCTCCTATATTTTTGCTTCCACTGGCTGAGGAATTATCATCATCTTTTACTCCATCAGCTCTACTGTCTGTATTCTCTGCCTCTATTTTATTACCAACAGTTTCTTTATTTCCAACAGAAAATTCTTCAAAAGCTTTCTTACTATAAGATTTTTCCTGCTCATTTCCGTAAATACCTACCTCATAAAGGGAAATTCCGTTATACTGTCCTCCGTTGTAACCACTTTTTTTGTAGGTACGCTGTACAGCTTGTATTTTTATATATCTTGCATTAACTGCACTAAATTCTATTTTATCCACCCTTGCATATGAATCCGAATCATAGGCTTCACTGTTGTAAACTGTGGTAATAAGGCTGTAATCTGTTCCATTTTCTGATTTATAAATATTATATACAGTGGCATTGGCCTGCTCCCAGCTTAAATATACCTTCTCCACACTGTATGTTGCCCCTAAGTCCACAGTATAGTATGTGTCATCACCACTTGGATTATACCATCTTGTATTTGCATCATTATCAATAGCCCCACTTATAGGAGTACTGCTATTCTCCTCTCCACTGGCTGTGGCAGATACTCCGTTATTTCTCACATAGTTATAATACTGGTCATTTAAAATGTCTGAAAAAGCCTCTCCTGTATTATTTGTCTTTTTTGTAAAGACTCCGGTGTCACTAATGGTACTTTCTACCGATGCTTTAGCCTCACTTCCAAATATGCCTATTTCCCATATAGATACACCATAACGTCTGTTGTTGCCTGAATCTGCCAAATAAGAATCACCAACATCTGTTATTTTTACGTATCTTGCAGACACTGCATTACTTAATGCTACAGTATCCACCCTGTTTTTAGGGTCTGTATAATCACTTATTTTAACCCTTGAAACTTCCTTGTAACTTCTTCCATCATTTGAAATTTCTATTTTGTAGTCAATGGAACTTGCTACTTCCCAGCTAATCCCAATTTTAGACACGGAATAACTTTGCTTTAAGTCGATTTGAATCCAGTGTCCGTTTGTATGGTTCGAGTTAACCCATCTTGTATCTGTGCTTCCATCAACAGCTTTAGATGCATCCCTTCCATCCTCAACACCATCATCAGAACTTGTATTGACGCCATATTTAATATAATTATATAAGTCTCCGTCTTTGCCGCCAAATGCCTTCTTAGTATTATCCTCCATGGTGACATCTGCATTGGTTGCCGTAGCAGATGCCGCGGCTTTAACATTGATATTCGTCACTGAAATACTTGTCATCGTCATACTTACGGCAAGAACCGTCGCAAGCACTTTTCTTAGTAACTTCTTCACTTTTTTCTCCTCCAAAATATTTAATAAAAATCCCTTTTGCACATAATATATTATACTGCATTTATTTTCCAAAATCACTTTGATGAAAGTATCAATTTTTCATTATCAGTATCAATTTTTCATTATCAGTGTCCTTTTTTTATAATTGTGCATAATAACGCAACGATATCTGTATTTTTATCTGTGTGTTGAAAGATACACTATAAAAGGACAGCCTTCCTATTTTGGGGAAATACTGTCCTTTTATCTTTACTATCTTATTCTTTTATTTACATACTTTGCCTTGTATTTAGAATAAACTATTGTCTGATCTTTATATAAACCATAGTATCCTGACAGGGCATAGCTTATTGATATGGCAATTAAATAATATGATACCCCCTCAAATCCAAATAATTCAAAGGAAATGAGCATTGATGTAACAGGACAGTTGGTAATTCCACAAAACACCGCCACCATTCCTGCCGCTGCAGCTAATTCCGGTGGAAATCCTATGATTTGTCCACATACACATCCAAAGGTTGCACCTATACAAAATCCCGGAACTATTTCGCCTCCACGGAATCCTGCCCTCATGGTTATTGCAGTCAAAACCATTTTCCACACAAAATCAAGAGGTCGTGCCCTACCGTTTATAGCACGGGCAATTAACTCACTTCCTGCTCCCATGTAATCACTCGTATTTAGGAAGAGCGTTATCACAATTACAACACATCCTGCCACAAAAACACGAATATATGGATTCTTAAGGCATTTTGTATAAATTTTGGAGGCTATTTTTAGTGCAATACAAAACAGTATGCTTACTGCTCCGCACCCTGCAGCAATAACGCCCATTTTTAATCCGTTTTCAATGGTGATTTCAGGAATATTGGTAACATTAAAAACTTCCGGATGAATTCCTAATCCTGCTGCAAACTCTGCTGCTATTATTGATGCTATAACACAGGGCAGCAATGCGGCATAATACATAACTCCAACACTTACTACTTCCATGGCAAAAACTGCCGCTGCCATGGGAGTTCCAAACACCGCTGAAAACGCGGCACTCATTCCACACATTACCATAACATGCTGGTCAAATTCATCTAGCTTCACTATTCTCCCAAGCTGATTGCCTATGCTTCCACCAAACTGTATTGCCGCACCCTCTCTACCTGCCGAACCTCCTGTTAAGTGGGTTAGCAGGGTTGCCACAAAAATCAAGGGAGCTGATTTAATGGGGACATCATCTTTAGACCTGATGGTGGATAAGACCTGATTTGTTCCCCTATCATCCTTGTCTAACATCTGATACATAAAAACAATAATCAGTCCGGCAATGGGAAGAAACAGAAATACCCATGGGCTGCCGGTTCTAAACTTTATTGCTCCTTTTATGCAACCTGCAAACACGCTACTTGCTCCACCTACTATAACTCCTGTAAGTATGGCAAGAATTATCCATTTGAAAAAAGTAGTAATATCCTTTTTCATCCTGCCTTCATAATAATGAACTACTGCCTTATTTCGTTCTTCCCTTGTCATATTTTTGCTATCTATATGCATTGTATTTTCTCCCTGCACGGAGATAAAAAGTCCGACATCACAGAACATAACCGGCATTCTGTAACGTCGGACCTTACATGGAAAACTCTTGTATTTTCCTACAAACTCCGCTGTTAATTACCCTCTAAAATATATTTATTTTAATTATACACTGTATTTTCAGAGTGTCAATTAACAGTATCTCTTCCTTATTATATATAATCTTTTGTTTTGTGCATCAGACATTAATCTATGCTTCTGTACTTTCCTTTTTAGCACTGAATAATTTCTTTAAACAACTGAATGCAACCAACACTCCAAGAACCATAAGAAGTACCGCAACTATAAACTGAAGTCCGTCTACAAGGAATGTAGCATTGCCATTTACCATATTAGCAACTAATGCAATTGTCTTCTGAACTAATGCCGTAAAGGTTACTGCTAACATTACAAACATTGGTATGTACAATGTCCAGCCTGTTCTTCCTGTTGTTTTAAGGAATACTGCTAATGCAATTAAAACTAATGCTGCAAGAAGCTGGTTTGCAGAGCCAAATAAAGGCCATACATTGTTGTATCCACCAAGAGTAAGTAAATATCCAAAGAATAATGTTATAACTGTTGCAAAATATTTATTAGTTAAAACCTTCTGCCATACAGGCATTTTGGATGTGTCTGTTGTGTCGCCATAGAATAATTCCTGGAATGACATTCTTCCGATTCTGGCAACTGAATCTAATGATGTAAGGGCTAATGCTGATACACACATTGTCATGAAAACTGTTGCAACCTGTACAGGTAATCCTAATTTTTCCAAAAATCCTGCAACACCATTTGAAAAGATTGCAAAAGGTGTTCCATCAGGCTTTGTTCCATTTACTGCAACTGCGCCTACAACTACAAGAGATATTATTCCCAGCAATGATTCAACTACCATGGCTCCATATCCAACCATCGGCATATCTTTCTCATTGCTAATTGTTTTTGATGATGTTCCTGATGATACAAGGCTATGGAAACCTGAAACTGCACCACATGCAATTGTTACAAATAATGTAGGAAACAAATAATTTCCTCCTACGTTAAATCCGTTGTAGGCATTTAACTGCATTGTAGGATGTGCAACTACTACACCAATTACTGCTCCTGCAATCATGCCTAATAACATAAAGGTTGTCATGTAGTCTCTAGGCTGCATTAAAAGCCACATTGGCATAACTGATGCCAGGAATAAATAAGCCATAACAATGTATATCCAAGCTGTTTTTGTTGCATAAATAGGAAGTTTCATACCTATTGCAAACATAGCTACCAAAAGTGCAATGGCAATTACAGCACGTACTATTTCATTCATTTTTCCTACACGTTTTTGAATTACTCCAAAAACAACTGCTACAACAATAAATAACATTGATATGGAAGCTGCTGCTGAATTTGCGTAGCTTACGCTTTCTTTCATTCCTGCAACTCCTTTACCTACGAAGGTTCCTGCAACCATATCTGTAAATGCTGCAATTACCAGTAATGTAAACAACCAGCAAAACAGCATAAATAATTTTCGTCCGCTTCTTCCGATATATTTTTCAATAATCATTCCCATGGATTTTCCTTCGTTTTTAACTGATGCATATAATGAACCGAAATCCTGAACAGCTCCAAAGAATAATCCACCAATTACTAACCATAACAAAACTGGAACCCATCCGAATACTGATGCAAGTATAGGCCCTGTTACAGGTCCTGCTCCTGCAATTGATGAAAACTGATGTGCAAATACCGTAAATTTAGATGATGGCACATAATCCTGTCCGTCTTCATGAGTGTATGCCGGTGTTTTTGCCTTAGCATCGATTCCCCATTTATTTGCCAACCAACGTCCGTAAAATAGATAGCCGGCACCTAAAACTACAATTCCGATTAAAACAATAACTAAACCATTCATTTCTTTCTTTCGCAAAAATGCGACTCCTTTCTTATATTTGCAAAGAGTCTATATCGAAGGGATTTCTATTAAGTAAAAAAACCTCCGTCCTTATTCTACATAAAGACGAAGGTTAAAACTTCCGCGTTACCACTCTACTTGTCATTTCCATGACCACTCAGTCTCATCTCACAAGCCTACGCTATAGAAATAAGCTTCTTTTTAACGGTAGAAAACCGGTGACACCTACTATTCCAAAAGAACTTCAGTGCACTGCTCACAGAGGATAATCATCAAAAACATACACCGGCTCACACCAACCGCCAGCTCTCTTTAGTACTTACTTTCCAATGACCTTATTCTGCTCTTCGCATTTTCTCTTTGTTGACACCCACGATAGCACTGTGTGAAAAACTTGTCAATGCTGCTTTTAAAAAACTTTGTTTGTTTTAATTCTACTTTATTTTTTTAAGTGTCTGGTTGCTTTTTGTATATTTTTTTAATTTTTTCAACAAATTTTCTTTTATGTCTTCTACTATCTGCTTTGGTGTCAAATGATTGTCCCTTAACACTTTCTCCAGGTTGTAGCGGTCAAGAAATTCTGTTTTGATTCCATAATTTAAAACTTTCATGTCTGTATTTCCATAGAATCCTGAAATTTTCTGACCAAAGCCACCATCTAAAAAGCCGTCTTCTAACGTAATGACAGCAAAATGATTTTTCTTTAAGTCGTTAAGAGTTTTTTCATCTAATCCCGTTATATAATAAGGATTAATAACTGTTGCGGCAATTCCTGTAGTTTCTTTTAAGAGTGTGGCGACTTCTCTTCCTAAGTGATAAAAAGCACCAAGTCCTATTATGGCAACATCACTGCCCCTTTCAGTTATTTCATAAGTATTAAGTCTGCTAAAATCCTTTGAAACTATTTTGCCATCAGAAACAACCTGACCACCCGGAACTTTAATTGCCACCGGATAATCCTTCTGCTCAATGCTCCAATCAAGCATTGCCAAATATTCCTCTTTAGTTGTTGGTGCTAAATAAACAAGATTTGGAATATTTGACATCATTGGAATATCCTGTAAACCAATGTGGGTAACATCATTCATGCCATATACGGAGCCTGCGAAAGTAACAATAGTTGCAGGATTTTTATCAATACACAAATCCTGTGAAATCTGATCGAAAGCACGCTGAATAAATGTGCTGTAAACACCAAATACAGGCTTTCCTCCGTTTTTTGCAATACCGGAAGCCATGGCAACTGCCGTTTCCTCTGCAATTCCCACATCTACAAACTGACTTCCTGCCTCTTTTCTTTTATCCTCTGTAAATCCCATTATAGTAGGAGTTCCTGCTGTAATTGCCACAACTTTTGAATCCTTCTTCATTTTATCCAAAAGGTAGACATTAGTTACGGATGAATAATCCTCTCCGTCAAAAGTATATAACGGCTTACCTGTTTCAATATCAAATGGAGCACAAAAATGCCATTTTTCCTTGTTATGCTCTGCTATTTCATAACCTTTTCCCTTTAGGGTTTTAATATGGACAACTACAGGCTTTTTACTGTCTTTAACCTGTTTAAAAGCCTCAATAAGGGAAGTAACATCATTTCCTTTGTCCACATAAATATAATCAAAATTCATTGCCTTAAATAAATTACACTGAGCCTGTCCGTCTGTCTTCCTAAGAAGCTTCAGATTTTTGTATATGCCTCCATGGTTTTCGGCAATGGACATATCATTATCATTTACCACAACAATAAAATTACTGTTCATTTCACCGGCAACATCCAAGCCCTCTAATGCTTCACCACCACTTAATGAGCCATCACCAATTACGGCTATTACGTTGCCGTCCTCACCATTTAAATCCCTTGCCTTTGCCAAACCACAGGCAAGACTTACAGATGTGGATGTATGACCTATCGTAAAGAAATCATGTTCACTTTCCTTTGGATTGGTAAATCCTGACACATCATCGTAATGTTCCTCGTACAAATATGCATCTTTTCTTCCTGTAAGCATTTTATGGGGATAGCTTTGATGGGAAACATCATATACTATCTTATCTTTAGGTGAATCAAAAACGTAGTGAAGTGCTATTGTAGCCTCCACCATACCAAAGTTTGGTCCGAAGTGTCCGCCATGCTTACTTGCTCTTTTAAGTAGTGCCTGTCTCATTTCATCCGCCAACACCTCAAGCTGTGGCATTGATAGTTCTTTTACATCTTTTGGTTCATTTATATTTTCTATATACATTGTAATCCTCCATATTTACATAATATTATTTGACTATTTTTATTTTCTAGTCATTGTTACATGTGTCCTTATCCCAGTTCAATTCTCCGGTATCTACTGCCTTTTGATATCTTGATATTTTATAATCAAGACGTTTCATTGCAGTTTCTAACTGACTTCTCTGCTCCTCTAATTTTTCTTTTTCCTCCTGCAACAGATGAAGTCTTGCAGAAAATGTTGTATCTCCCTGCATACACATTTTCACATATTCAATTAGAGATTCCACTGATACTCCGGCTTTTCGCATACAAATTACCAGTTCCACCCAGCTTAAATCACTTTCCTGATAATCACGTATGCCACCTGCAGTACGTGTAACTTCGGGAATCATACCTATTCTCTCATAATATCGAAGAGTGTCCGATGAAATATTGTATTTTTCGCTTACTTCTTTTATGGTCACAAAAAATCACTCCTTTCTGATAAAGGAATTATAAAACTTAGAGTATACTCTAAGTCAAGGATTTTTATATTAATCACGGTATTTCCGCAAAAAACCGGTAAAATTATACTTTTTATAAAGCATAACTTTACCGGTTAGTTTTCGTTATATTGATTTACATAATTTTATTTTGCTAATGAATTATCCCAATTAAACTTTAACTCTCCCCCCAATTTGTATTGTTCTCAACCGTTCGTGAACCATAACCATAAAAAGTTCCTACTATAACTTCTTCATCCCCACCTGTTACCGCCTCAATGTCGTAAACATCATTATAACGGATAAAAGTATGGCTAAAATCTTCCTTTCCATTTAATACTCCCATTTGTTTTTTATGAATATTGTTGTAATAACATTATTACCTTCCGTCACCTCAGTATTAATAAAAAAAATACAATTTCCTTTAAATATTTTCCATTTCTTTTAATACTTTATCAATATCACATTTCTCCGGATTGTCACCAATTAAATTACATATTTTTTCTATCAGTACAATGTCTTCTTCCAGTTCATTAGCTATCTGGGACAGTGGCTTTTTCTTTATAAGTTTCTTGCATACTTGTGTAATAAGTTTTCTGTTTTGTCCTATATTTTCCCCTTTTACCATTCCTTCCTCTAGTCCTATACTTTTTCCTTCTGCCAGTCCCTCTTCATAATAGTCCTCTTTTAAGTGTTCTCTTGTTTTTTCCTCATCATATTCCATCATAAACATATCAAGCACCTCCGACCTGTGTTCCTGCAGGAAATCTATTAAGACACCATTTTCTATACAATAATCTATTATATCTTTTACTCATCAATGGCAATAAATATCTTGTTGATTTTGTCAAATGTTCTTAGAGCATCATTAAAATTCTGCTTCTGATTCGTATATAGCAAATCCTCATGCAATGATTCATAACGTTTTTTTATGGATTCATCAAAGTATTTTTTCCACGCATCAAAATCATATTTTCCCACAGGATTATATTCTTTAGAAAGACTTCTCTTTTCCAGATAAAAACTATCCGTGTTTTTAGTCTTTCTTAGAAGAAGCTTTAGCTCCTGTGATGAGTTCAACTTTCTTCAAAGACCTATCATATTGCTTCTTTGATAAATCACCAGATGGAATAAATGTTAAATCTATATCTTCTGAAAATCTCTCAATTGACCCAGGATAACACTTACTAAGAGAAGTCCCTCCCTTAAATACACAACAATCAGCAAAATCACTTTTCTGAAGTTTTTGCAACATACTGACAATATAATAATCCCTTTTTATAGCCTCCTCGGGAATTCCAATATAATCAGCTGTTATAATACATAAATTTCTAAAGTCCTCTTCATTTTTATGCAATTTCATATATTTCCTCCATAGTTGGCTTTGCATAAACAGACATTGATGATAAAAATCTATCCAATGTATTTTCTACGTGTAGATAATTCAAAAACGATTCTAAGAATGCAATTGTAGACTTCTGATATTTCATATGTTCTAAAACATAAACCGTTGCTTTATCAGAATATGACTGGGCGAATTTTTCCATATAAGCAATTAGCGCTTTTTTATTAATATCTTCAATATTATAGTAATTCTGAAGAATCTCTAGTGTTTCAATTACTGCCTCTCTTTCCATATTTAAATCGCAGGAAATATTTTTAATTAATACATTCCGAACTGTTTTTCTCTGCCCTGACACACAATTAGAAAATACTTCTGTCTGCTTACTAATTTGGGTTGTGAGTCCTTTCTTATTGTATAGCCTATATCCCACAACCAATCCACTATGATTTTTGATGTAATGATATATAATATCCTGTTCTCCAATTGGAACATTTCCAAATCTGGATTTCTTTGGTTTATAGTATAATCCTCTAGCTAAGTGAACCAATAATCCTTTTTGACAGAAGCGTTCAAGGTTTTTATAAAAAGCAACTTCTGTCATATCATCTGCTAACAAATCATACACATGGCTTGCTTCAAACAACGTGCCCTCAGTAATATTACAAAGATACATTTCTATTAATTCTCTGCTATTCATTACTTCCACTCCTTCCTATCAATCTATTTAAATAATATTCAGATTATTAAATTATGTCAAGTAAATTTCACTTTTACTTGACACATTAGAGATACATTGCATATTACAATTATAACCATAACCAGCTCTTTTATTTTTTCAAAAATATTTATGTTTGTTTTTATTTACCTCATGTGATGTTTTATTTTCAGATGAATTTTCAGCATTAAACAAGAATAGCTTCTCTTTAATTGCTGATTATTATTTTCCTAATCAGAAATAATGTTATCTTATTTTTTATTTTTGTTTTGAATATATGTGTTTTCCCCATTTTTTCATACTTACTTTCGTTTTTACAAGCATTTATCTCAATATATCTTATCGTTGTAATTGCTGTTCTAAAATTAGCTCATTAAGGATTTTCGAGGTAACAAAAGTGGATTCGCTTTCAGCAAAAATTCAGAAAATGTACGGATACAGCGACTATGAAATGGCACTTATAAAATATTCTGTTACTGCAATGCTTTCTGAGCTCAGCAAAATCGTCATTTTAAGTATTTTTTATTTGTTTATTGGAAAATTTGATTTATTTGTGGCATTTTCAGCACTGCTGATTTTTCTGAGAATTAATGGTGGGGGATATCATTGCAAGCATTATATTACATGCTTGATGCTTACAACTTTAATATCTGTTTTGGCTATAATTGTTTTACCGTTAATATCTCTCCCTAATTATTCCATAATGATATGCGTTTTAATTGTATGTTTACTTGTTACCTATTGCATTGGGCCTGTTCCATCACCCTTTAGACCCAATCCTGATATGTTACTAATTAAGCGCTGTAACATCAAATGTTTTCTCGTAATTCTTACTTTCATTATTATTGTTAGCATTTTCAATTCTAACAATGGGATACAACCTTACCTTGTTGTTGGCTTTTGGACTATTACATTACATACATTACAATTGATTATAGCTAAAATACTTCGGAAAGGAGACTAAAAAATCATGAAAAAATTTGCTTATTCAAGAATTAACAAGCTTTGCAGTATGTTCTTAGCACTTGGAGTGCTTTCACATTTCCATGGAGTAAGCTTTTTCTTCTTTGGAGAACCTAAATACCCTTCAAAAGATAACTACACGCAAATATAAAATCTGCAAAAGGTGGCTCACCCTAATTACTACTCTTTGTAAGATGAACCACCTTATCTATTTTATAATGTTAAACACTATCCATTCCATGCTATTATCATTTTCAATATGCGTATACACATCGTATTTGTACTTTTGTTGTAATTCCATAAGTTTATTTAACCCTATTCCTCTTTCCCCTTCCTTTGTAGAATATCCCCTTTCAAAGAATTTTTGTATTTCGCTATTTAAAATATTTACAACGGGATTTTTAACCAATAAATTAATACCCTCAGCATCGCTTAACTCAAACACTATTTTCTTTGATACTTCCGTACTGGTAACTGCTTCAATTGCATTATCTAAAAGAATCCCGACAATATCAACTAAATCATATATTACTATTTCATTGCTATCTCTATATGAAATCTCATACTGAATCTCAATTCCATTGTTTTCGGCTTCAACAAATTTAGTATATATAAAACCTGCCAATATAGAATTTTTTGTGCAACTCAGAACTTTTGAAAATCTATTTTGATATAAAACATTATCACAATATTTCTTTTGTATTTCAATTAATTCTTCCATTGATTCTGCTTTTAAATGAGAGCTATAAATAGCATCAATTTGATTTTTAAAATCGTGCTGTTTGTTTCTCATTGTTTTAATCATTTCCTCA
>ERZ857480.98864-NODE-153501-length-12836-cov-15.9764_pt1 | contig 12836 bp, 14 predicted proteins | sample MGYA00519767_ERZ857480 | MGnify/ENA primary metagenome ERZ857480 (study PRJEB31778, sample SAMEA3449210) | human gut metagenome | biome: human gut; feature: human-associated habitat; material: faeces | place: United Kingdom | collected 2010/2012 ...
AGTATTCTACAAAGAAAAGCGGGCAGCAAGTAACAATCCCCGCGCAGCTGGCAGACCGTATTACACGTTTACGCGTTACGCGAGGAACAGAGGGCTTTGCCCGCATAGGAAGAACCCCCGGTTTTACTGGGGGGATGCTTTTGCTTTTTCGTGGCTTAAACCACAAAAAGATATAAATCAATGGAGGAAAGAAAATGAAGAACATGAAAAAACTTGTAGCACTCCTGCTTGCGATGTGCATTGCAACATCTCTTGTCGGCTGCGGTTCTCAGAAAAGCGAGACACCGGACAACGTAGGAGAGGTGTCTTCTGCCAATCCAGTCTCTGACGATCAAGCTGCTGCGGATGAGGTGTCCAAGATGATTGACGCAATCTATGTGCAAGAACGAAACGAAAACACGGATGAACAATGTGAGGCCGCAAAAGCTGCCTGGGATGCCCTGACGGATGCCCAAAAGGAATTGGTTTCCGGCGAATTTGCAGATCCAGACTATTTTGGACGGGATACTGGCGATGCTTCTAAAGATGATCCCCGCAACGGTAATGAAATCGGCGAAAATGAACTGCTCGTAGTCAGCTTCGGAACCTCTTTTAATGACAGCCGTGTTGCTGACATCAAGAGCATTGAGGACGCTTTGCAGGAAGCCTATCCGGACTGGTCGGTCAGAAGAGCCTTTACCGCCCAGATCATTATCAATCATGTGCAGGCTCGTGACGGAGAAAAGATTGATAACGTCCAGCAGGCGCTTGACCGTGCGGTAGAAAATGGTGTTAAGAATCTGGTGATTCAGCCTACCCATCTGATGTATGGTGCTGAGTATGATGAGCTGGCAGAAACCGTAGAATCTTATCAGGATAAATTTGAATCGGTTCAGATCGCCGCTCCCCTTCTGGGCGATGTCGGTACCGATGCAACTGTCATCAATGAAGATAAAAAAGCTGTTGCAGAGGCTGTTACCGCAGAAGCAGTTAAGACAGCCGGATACCAGACTCTGGATGAAGCAAAGGCAGACGGCGTTGCATTCGTATTTATGGGTCACGGTACTTCCCACACAGCAAAGGTATCTTACAGCCAGATGCAGGCTCAGATGGAGGCTCTGGGATACGACAATGTATTCATCGGTACCGTTGAGGGTGAACCGGAAGCAACCGCCTGCGATGCTGTTATTGAAAGCATCAAAGAAGCTGGTTATAAGAAAGTCATCCTTCGTCCTCTGATGGTCGTTGCAGGTGACCATGCAAACAATGATATGGCAGGCGATGATGCTGATTCCTGGAAGAGCATGTTCAACGCATCCGGCGCTTTTGAGAGCGTTGATACGCAGATTGCGGGCCTCGGTCGGCTTCCGGCCATTCATGAGCTATATGTTGCACATACTGGTGCTGTAATCGATCAATAAAGGAACAGATCGAGCATGAAAAAAAGAACGGCACTCCTGTGTATGGCTGCTTTGATCGCTGTTTTCGCCGTTGGATGCAGTGATCAGACGGATCCATCTGCTCAGGACGGCTCCAGCCCGCCAGCTGTTTCGCAGGAACAACAAACAACTTTGGAAGATGGCATCTATTCTGCTGATTTTGAAACAGACAGCAGCATGTTCCGTGTCAACGAGACATGCGATGGTAAAGGAAAGCTGACGGTTCAGGACGGCAAAATGACCATTCACATTTCGCTTACCTCTCAGAGTATTGTCAATCTTTTCCCGGGCACCGCAGAGGATGCCCAGAAAGATGGTGCAGAACTTTTGCTGCCTACTGTGGACACCGTAACTTATGAGGATGGAATAAGCGAAGAAGTCAACGGTTTTGATGTTCCGGTTCCGGCTCTGGACGAGCCGTTTAACCTTGCGCTGATCGGTACAAAGGGAAAATGGTACGATCATGAGGTAATTGTTTCAAACCCGGAAAAACTTGAATAAACCATGTTCTGTCCCTGCTCTTAACGGCAGGGACAGATTTGTATCTGGAGAGGAGGACGAATGTGAGGAGAAGCACATTTCCTTATCCGGTGAAAAAATTTTGTCTTGGGCTATGGATGGTGATGTGTATCACATCCATTATGGTATTTCCTGTCTCAGCATCTGCGGAAGCAGCAACGGTCGATCTGGAGAATGGTGAATGATGAAGTATTTTCCGCACCGTTTGCACTTTCGAAAACGGGCCTTTCGTATGCCGTTCAGGAACGGTTTTCTTTGGCTGCCTTCTGCCGGAGCTTTTCGAGCGCGGCGGCATCGATCTGATTGACGGCTACAAGCTTTCCGCCATAGAACACCGCCCGGTTGTTGAACGCACAGGGCAGGAATTTTGCCTCTTCGAGCGTGCCCACATGGACGAACCGCGCGGCAAGCCGCGCGCGCTTTGCCTCCACGCCCGGATCCGCCGTTTTCAGGCGGATGACGCAGCAAAGGTGCTCTGAGCTGATATCCTCCGGCGTCAGATTTACAAATTCTCCGTCCATGCCGCGGCCCTGTTCAGCCGAGATGCTTCTGGAAGAAGCTCACGTCCAGATATTTTCCGAATTTGAAGGCGACAGCGGGCATCACGCCGATCTCCGTGAAGCCATTCTTGCGGTGGAAGCGCAGCGAGCCTTCATTGTCGGACGTGATGATGGAGATGAGATTTTCTATGCCGCGCTCGCGTCCCAGCCGTTCGATCTCCGCATAGAGCTTCTGCCCGACGCCGCTGCCGCGGCAGGCGCGGTCTACATAGATCGAAAGATCGGCGGTGCAGCGGTAGGCGCTGCGGGGGTTGAACACGTCGAGATAGGCGAAGCCGACGGGCTTCCCCGCGCCGTCGCGCGCGACGATGTACGGATAGTCCTTCGTGATGCGCGCCGCACGCGCGCCGAACTCCTCCGGCGTGACCGGCTCCTCCTCGAGCGTGATACAGGTGTTTTCAATATAGTAATTATAAAGCTCCGTGCATGCCGCGATATCCTCCGGCGCGATGGGCGCGAGCGTTACCGCCGCGCGGCGCGCGGCGATGGCAGCTTCCAGAACGGCAATATCCCGCCGGTCCTTTTCGCGGTTGAGCTGCCGCTTGAGCGCGAGCACGTCCTCGAGCGGCGCGACCGGGATGCCGTTCAGAAACACCGTCTCCCCCGGGAGCATGTTTTCATAGATCTCCACGTCCGGCGCGGGGACGAACCGCCGCGTGCCGTCCGGGAGCATCTGCACATCACAGCGCTGCGCGAGCGCGTCGCCAAGCTTTTTCGTGCACCATATGTCCAGATCGTGCGTCTCCTCGCGCAGACCGTGAAGCACCATCGCGCCGCCGGCGTTGATGCGGTATTCGTTCGTGTCGAGCGCGAGCTCCGCGAGCCGCCGCCGAATGTCCTCTGCCTTCATCGTCTTTTCCTCTCTTTTTCCGAAGAACTTTCCCTCAGAATGTAGCACACATTTCCCTGTGCTTCAATCGGTTTTTTTGTACAAGAGTTTTTTGGGCCAACGCCTTGCCAATTCGACGGAGAACCCATATAATATACACATTATGAAAAAAGGATTGAGCTTGAAAACGGCGCTGACGGCTCTGGCGGCGTCGTTTGTCTGGGGAACCGCGTTTGCCTTTCAGCGCATGGCCGCAGGACATATCGGAGCCATCACCTTCAACTTCTATCGCAGTGTGCTCGCAGCTTTGTCGCTGGGAGTTCTTCTTTTTGTATCCAACCGGCGGAAAAAGCCGGAGGAGCGGAAGAAGAGCGACCCGAAAAAGATCGCCATCGGCGGCACCGTGTGCGGCGTGCTTGTGATCGCGGCATCCATCGTGCAGCAATACGCCATTGCGGACGTTGAGGCGGGCAAGGCGGGCTTTCTGACGACGCTGTATATCCTGCTCGTGCCGCTCTTCAGCGTGGTGTTCCTGCATAAGAGAGTTGCGCCGAGTCTCTGGGTCAGCGTCTTGCTGGGACTCACGGGGCTCTATTTCATCAGCGTGAAGGAAGGCTTCACGATCTCCCCGAGCGACGCGCTGATCCTTTTGAGCGCGGGAATCTATGCGGTGTACATTCTCGCGGTGGATTACTATGTCCGCTTCTGTTCGCCGACGGAGCTCAACTGCGCGCAGTTCATCGTGGCGTCCGTCGTCTGTCTCATCGGCATGTTCGCCGTGGAGGAGCCGACGCTCGCCGAGCTTCGCGACAACATCATCCCGATTTTGTATCTCGGCATCTTCTCGAGCGCGATCGCCTATACGCTCCAGTTTGCCGCGCAGCGCGACGGCAACCCCGTCGCTGTGACGCTCCTTTTGAGCATGGAGTCGGTATTCAGCGTACTGGGCGCGGCGGTGCTGCTGCACGAGTTCCTGTCCGGACGCGAGCTTTTCGGCTGCGGCATCATGCTCTGCGCCGTTATCCTCGTCCAGCTTCCGGAGGGCTTCTGGAAGCGGAAGATAAAAGCGAATAACGAGTAACGAACATCCCCGCTCCGGTAAAAGCACCGAAGCGGGGATTTCTTTCGCATTCAAAGTCCTTACGAATCTGCGGGCTTCTCGGAAGTCAAAAGATCGATATCCGCCCAACCGGCGAAGCCGTCGCCCTTGATGAGGATCATATACGTCCCCTCCCGCGCCAGCGCGGTCACTTCCGTGCCGTCCTTCAGCAGACGCGAGACCTCCTCCCGCGCCAGATCGTTTGTGATATAGATCCCGGCGCCGGCGGTGGATTTGACATAGTATGTCTCGTAGGCGGGCAGCCAGCCGTGCGGAGGACTTTCCACATCCGGAAAGTCCGCGAGATCCTTATGGCCGGGGCAGTAAAGCGCCGTCGGCGCGTCCTCGAGCATGGAGGCGGTGGCCCAGCCGACGCGCCCGTCATTTACAATGATCAGCGCCGATTTTCCCTGCCGGGCAATGACGCGCACCTCCGTGGCGTCCAGCACCTGATCGAAGTGCTGCGTCCGGTTCACGTCGCTGGAGAGAAAAATCGCGTACCCGCCGGAGGATTTTACATACTGCACCTCGTATTCAGGAAGGTATTCTTCCGGCCGCTCCACATAGCCGAATCCGTCCAGGTCGGCGGCGTTCGGCGTAGGCTTCGGCTCCGGCATTGCGGTGGGCTCCGGGGTCGGCGTGGGTGTGGGGGCCGGTGTGGAGGTGGGCTCGGCGGTCGGCGCGGGAGCAGGCTCCGGCGCGGCGGCTCCGCAGCCGCACAGCGCAAAAAGGGTTAGTGCAAGAAGCAGGGCAAGACACTTTTTCATCGTCATCGATCTCCTCGTACGGAAAAATTTGACGGATTTATTATATTCTTTTCTCCGGAAAGTTGCAATAGCCGCGTATTGCGTTCCGGTTTTCCTCACTGTCAACTACCGGCTTATTGCAGGAGCGGCAGGAACGTGGTATGCTGCAGCCAACCGTAATTTACTGCCGCGCGGGGGCCCTCCGCGCGCGAAAGGAGTTATCCATGCGTCTCAAACCCATCGCCGTTGACGATTTCTGCGCCGTCCGCTCGCTCGCGAACGTCACATTCTCCCCCGCGGGGACAAGCGCCTGCTTCACCGTGAGCCGGGCGGAAAAGGAAAAGAACTGCTATGAATCGCGCCTGTATCTTCTGAAGGACGGCGCGGTCCGCCCGCTGACCGGCGGCGGGAAAGAATCTTCTTTCTGTTATCTGGACGAAAACACCGTCCTCTTCGCCGCTGACCGCGAGGGCGAAAAAGAGCCGTCGCTTTCGAGCCGGTATTATAAGATCGCGCTCGACGGCGGCGAGGCCGAGCTTGCCTATGCCTTTCCCATCCCCGTTTCGCAGGTGTTCCCGCTGCCGGGCGGCGATCTTCTCGTCACCGGCTCAACGTTCCCCGGCTTTGAAAATCTGTATACGGGCGACAAAAAGCTCGCCAGGGCGTACCTTGCCGAGAGGAAGGAAAACGAGGATTACGAGGTCGTCACGCAGCTTCCGTGGTGGTGGAACGGCGGGACGTACACGCGCGGCGCGTACGAGAGCCTTTTCTACTACGACGCAAAAAAGAAGTCCCTTACCCGCCTGACCGCGGCCGGCCTCTCCGTATCCGACGTGCAGCTCACGGAGGACAGGAAAACCGTTTACTACAGCCTGCTCGATGTCTCCGTCCCACGCCCGGCGTACTTCGGCGGCGCGGACCTGTACCGCATGGAGCTCGCCTCCTACCGGGAGGAAGCCGTTGCCAAAAGCCGCCCCGATTTCAATATCGCTGCATACGCTCTCGGGAGATCCTTCCTGCTTCTGCTTGCCGCAGACGGAAAGTACGGCATGAACACCGATGTTGATTTCTATACGCTCGACTACGAAACGCTTGCCGTTTCGCCCTGCGCCGTATACGGCGAGTCCATCGGCTCGTCCGTCGGCAGCGATATCCGCCACGGCGGCGGACGCACGATGAAGATGGACGGCGACGTGCTGTATTTTATCTCTACGCGCTTCGACAGCGCCGGTCTTTATAAGCTCGAAAACGGCGTCGTCTCCCCGGTCACGGAGCGCGGCGGCTCCGTTGACTGCTTTGACCGCTGCGGCGGGAAAATGCTTCTCTGCGCGCTCTGGGATATGCGCGCGCAGGAGCTTTACGACGAGACCGGAGCGCGCATTACACACTTAAACGACGCCGCGCTGCGCGGAAAATATGTCGCCCGGCCGGAAACGCTCACCTTCACGGCGGAAGACCACGAGGTGCACGGCTTCGTTTTGAAGCCGATGAACTTTGAGCCGGGCAAAAAATACCCCGTCATTCTCGATGTCCACGGCGGCCCGAAAACCGTGTACGGCCCGGTATTCTACCACGAAATGCAGTACTGGGCGGGCAGGGGCTACTTCGTCATTTTCTGCAATCCCACGGGCAGCGACGGGCGCGGTGCGTTCATGGACATCCGCGGCAAATACGGCACGGTGGATTTCGACGATCTCATGGCCTTCTGCGACGCGGCGCTCGCCGCTTACCCGGAGATGGACTGCGATAACCTCTTTGAGACCGGCGGCTCCTACGGCGGATTTATGACAAACTGGATCATCGGCCACACCGACCGCTTCCGCGCCTGCGCCAGCCAGCGCTCCATATCGAACTGGACGAGCTTTTACGGCGTATCCGATATCGGCCCCGACTTCTCCGAGGATCAGTGCGGCGCGTCCCTCTGGCCGGACGCGGAGAAATTCTGGCAGCACAGCCCGATGAAATATGCCGATAAAGTCAAAACGCCCACACTCTTCATCCACTCGCTGGAGGATTACCGCTGCCCCGTCGATCAGGGGTATCAGATGTACGCCGCGCTCGTGGCGCACGGTGTGGAGAGCCGCCTTGTTCTCTTCCGCGGCGAGAACCACGAGCTTTCCCGCAGCGGCAAGCCGAAGCACCGGCTCCGCCGTCTGAACGAGATCACCGGCTGGTTTGACGCCCATCGGGGATAATGCCCTCTCCGCAGCGGAGAGTCCGCCCCTATGAGGGGTTTCCGATAACTTGCTTGCCTCCCCTGACAGGGGAGGCGGATTTTGCCGCAGGCAAAAGACGGAGGGGTTTCCCTTTTAGGCGGGCGGGGCAGAGCCCCACCCCTACAAGAATATCTGAATTGTGCCCGTAGGGGCGGGGCTCTGCTCCGCCCAAAGTACAAGAAGCGAAAAAAGCCGATGACTCAAACGAGCCATCGGCTTTTCGTATGGATGGGAAAGTATTACTTTTTCTTTCTCCGCCGGAAGGCGATACCGGCGCCGATACCGACAGCCACACCGGCCAGACCGACCGGGAGGAGTATCCGCCACACGCTGCCCGTCGAAGCCGGTTCGGTCGGCTCGGCAGCGGGTTTCGTGGTGGGCCCGGGCGTGGCGGTGGGGGCAGGGGAGGGGCTTGCCTCAACTTCCGCAGCGGGGATCGCTTCCGTCTCGGTGCAGCCGCAGAGCGTGCAGACGCGCTCCTGCTCGCCTTTCTCGCTTTCCGTCGGCTCCTGCGTGACGGTCCAGTCTCCAAAGGCATGCGCGCCGGTTTCCGTGAGAAGCTTGCCGCAGCGGGAATATTTCTGCGTGTGCTCCGTCTCGGTGACGGTCCATTCCGGCACGCAGCCGTCCACATGGTTCGAGCGGTCGATATCGCCGTATCTCTCGCCGCAGACCTCGCACTTTGCCCGCCGGAGGCAGGTCGCCGTGCCGCCGGTATGTCCCGTGGCAGGGATCACCGTGCCGGTGCTCAGCAGAGCATCGCAGTCCTTGCAGTATGTATCGCCGGTATAGCCGTCCTGCGCGCAGGTCGCTTCCACTGCGTCGCGCACCTCCGTGCCGCCGGAATGCCCCGTGGCGGGGATCACCGTGCCGGAGGTCAGCAGGGCATCGCAGTCCTTGCAGTATGTATCGCCGGTATAGCCCGCTGTCGTGCAGGTCGCTTCCACCGCGCCGCGGATCTCTTCGTTGCCGGTGTGGTTGTTGGGGTCAAAATTGCCCCACTCGTATACATACGTCTCCGTTCCCTTGTAGTAGCAGGTGCCGCAGTTCTTGTAGTACACAGGCTTAGAGACGCAGGTGGCCGGAGACTTAAGGTGCATATTGCCCTCCGAGAACCAATGCGTGCTCTTCGCGGTTTTCCCTTCGGTGCAGTAGAGGCAGCGAACCCAGTGGTATTCGGCGTCTCTTCCTACGTCCGTGTCAGAGCGCCAGTCCCAGCGCGCAGGAAAAGTATGATCGGTATGGAAGTACGTTCCGCCGCAAACGGCGCAAGTGCCGTATGTGCCGCAGTGCGCAGTGCTGCTGTTGCAGTTTCCCGTTTCAACCGCGCCGCAGCCATCGCGCTGGCAGGTGCGGGTGTGGGTGTTGTCGCCGTTGGACTGCCAATCGCCCCAGATGTGGCCGAGAATGCCGTATTCGCCGCCGCATTTCTCGCAGGTTTTGCCTGTGGTGCAGGTGGGCGTTTCGGTTCCGCCAGTATGTTTAAATATACCAGCATAATCAGTAGAACCGCCCGAGCACTGCTGTCCATTCCCGCAAGTTAGACATTTAATAGTTGCCCAATGGAGCACTGGGTCAGGCGTACTGCTGATAGGGGTGGGAATGAACCCTATGACCTGGAAATTTTTAAACGCTCCGCATCCGTAGCACCAGGTACTAATCACCGTCGATGACGTATCGTCCGCCGCCGCCTCCGGCGTCATCCCCGGCAGAAGATTCAGCAGCAGCACGGCGGTAAGGATCGCGATCCAGAATTTTTTCTTCATCCTCATACCCTCCTTGAGATAATATATTTCTCTCCGTTTTGGCATACACACCAAGAGTATAACATGCCCCGGAGAGAAACGCAACAGCAAAAAAACAGCCGTCCCATGAGGGACGACTGTTTTTACTGGTGCGCGAGGGGGGCTTGCCCGCCGTGCGCGGCGGCGGGTCGCGGCTCTGGAGCGCCCCCGGCGCTCCATTCGGAAAAACTTATCTACGTGCCTTCTCAATACATAGATCCCGCACGAAGATAATTGGTGTGAATGGGATGTTAATCCAAAAGCGGGAGAAATAACGGCGGAGGAATTGCTTAATGAAATACAACGATAATACGCCGGAGTATACGCGCTTTCTATATTTAACCGAAAAAGACCCCTATGCGATCCTTCGCGGTTTTCGTGAGCAATATCGGAATGAAGGGGAGCGCGATAAGCAGATAGTGGGGAGAATTGAGAAGGAGATTGAAAAAATTCTCGCTCCTCTTGGAAAAGAGAAATTGTTTTGACCCGTCCGTGCGCGGAAGTCGCCTCCGTGCCTCGCAGAGGGTTTACGATTTTGAGGACGTTTTTGGATTTTTTAATGCGAAAAATGAAAAGTAAGGAAAAATGTATTTTTCCCGAAAAGGCTGATGATATAGAAAAGGGACGCGTAGTGCGTCCCTTTTTCTGCTTAATGGGGTGGTATCAGTTGCCCAATCGGTTCTGCGCATTGATGTAGTCGTCGTAAGCATCTTGTAAGTCTTGTGTTTCCTGAGTTCGCTCATTATAGGCTTGCTGTATATTTTGGGTCTGCGCCTGTGCCTCGGCAAGATCATCCTGTGCTTTCTGTAAAGGCGTTCTTGTATCTTTGTTGCAGGAACAGAGAGTAAACAGCGTTATTGTTGCCGTTAGTATTATTATAATCTTTTTCATTCTGTTTCTTTTACCTCCAACGGCTGGGGTGTGTTGTTTTCCTCCGCAGTTTCCTCCGTCGGCTTCGTTTCAACTGCCTCTGCCGGTTCAACGGGAGAAGCACTACAGCATACATAGTTTTTCCCATAGGTAAGGCAAACCAGAGCGCCGGAAAAGATGAAAGCAAGACCGGTATACTGTGCGAGCTTTTCACCAAGACTGTCAATATTCCTTGCGGTAGCTGCGGCATTGTGCGCGGCTGCCCTTGTAGCGGCGTATTGTTCCGTATAAAAATCTGCGCCAAATCGATAAGAATCTACAGAGGAGGTAGACCAAGTCTCTGCCGGGTTTTTCATAATGGATATTCCGGCAATGATTATTGCGATACCAAGAATAATCCCAATCAGATTAAATGTTTTTTCTTTTTTCATTTTACTTTCCCTCGTTTTTTAATATTTGAGGCAATAAATCATTAAATCCCGCTCATCGTTTCGACGTATGTATCAACAATGCCGGGGGTGTATAGAACCGAAACAACGCGTTCCATATGCTTGGGGTAGTATTTTTGGTAAACGACGATGTCGACCATATCATCACCATCGGGGACAAGCCACTCATAAAAGGCTTCAATATCACCGACAAAGGCTTCCGGCTTGTAGGCGGGGCCTTCTATCGTATAATCCGTATTCCAATCAAGTTTATTGAAACACGGGCGGGACGTGTCGGCGCTCGTATACTGTGGGGCACCATACTTTTGAGTATACAAAGTGGAGATTGTTTCAAAGGCAAGTTCTGCCTCTGGTTTTTTCTCATTTACTTTTGATCCTCCAAAGTCATAGACCCTGTAAAGGATGCTTGTCAGTTTTTGTTCGTTGGTTTCATCGTGAAAATTATAGAATAAATCACAACTGTATCCCCCAAGGTTAACGTCGAATACTCTCATTAGAATTGAACTTTCAAAACTTATATTATCTCCTTCAACTTCTTTTATCTCATCTCTTGTTGAGGCGAATGTGATTCCGCGGAAGGTAAATGGCTCATTCGTTGCCGGAGCGGAGGACTCGTCTTCTCCAGAAAGAGCCTTGTCTGTGAACGATGAGCCACAGGCGCAAAGGGTTAGGGTCATCGTTAGCACAAGAATAAACGAAAGGACGCGCTTCATAATATCTCTCCTTAACTATAATTTGTAGTTAAAAAACTACTACACTATTATAATATACTAAAACTACAAAAGTCAATGTATTATTTACCTTATAGAGGTGATTATATGGCAAAAGATATAACGATAACGAAGAAGAACAATAAAAGAGGAGAGGACGGATATAAAATCGTCTCTGTCCGGATGAAGGATGAGACAATAGAACGGCTGGATAAACTGTCTGCCGAAACAAATCGTTCCCGAAACGAACTGATCAATTTTCTCGTATTATCGGCGCTGGATATTGTTAAAATCGAAGAGTGATTTTTGATACATTCTCACAAGTAGCAAAAGAGCAGGTTCAACCGAACCTGCTCAATTTTTTTATCTTCAAAAAGAGTTGCCCAACAGAAGCGTAAAAGTTGCTTCCGTTTTGCTTGAAAGTTGCTTCCTGCTTAATTAAAAACGGTGTGAGAGTTGCTTCCGGCTCGCTTGCTGAATGTATCAAGCGGGTTATACATCTCATAATTCAGGTGGAGATCCTGACCGTATAGATTGACATAGTGGCGGGACATTTCCATCGTAGAATGTCCCATCAACGCTTGAAGCTGAACCATCCCGCCACCGTTGAGGACAAAGGCTTTGGCGAAGTAGTGCCGGAACAAATGGATAGAACTTTTTGGAACGCCCCGCTCGGCATTGTAATCTTTGATAACGCACCGAAGAGTTTGGACGGAGAGTTGCTTCCCGCTGAAAGAGGCAAAGAGATAATCGTCCGGCATTGACTCCCACGTTTGGAGATATTCGAGCAGAACGTCCTTCAGCGATCCGGAGAGGGGGACAAACTGTTGCCTCCGGTTTTTCACTTTCGCAAGGAAGATCGTCATCTTCTCAAAATCAATATCCTTGACGCGCAGATTGACAACGGTGCTGGCGCGGTTCCCCGTAGCGACAAAGTAGTTTACCAGCGCCCAATTTCTACATTCCACCCACCTATTGGTTTTCGGCTTTTGAAGAAGTCTCGCGATCTCGGCGTCGGTATACGGTTCTTTGACCGTATCGTCTTCCTTCATCAACTTGACGGGGAAAAGCTCCATATACTCCCGCTCTGCGCAGAACTTGAAGAATACCCTCAGACCGCGGATACGGGTATTGAGAGAGGTAGTCTTCTTCCCGGCGTCAACTTGCTTGATGAGGAAATCTTCAAATACTTCGCGGGTGATCTCGTCCGCATACCGGATGCCCTCCAGATGGGCAAAGAAGTATTCAAGGTCTTCCTGATAATACTGAATTGTCCGCGGGCTGAGGTTTTTGATCCGGCAATGATTGAGGAAAACGGTCTCGGCTTCTTCCAACGGAAGACGCTTCGTACCCCTACGTCTGGGGCGGCAGCTCGCCGGACACCTCCTTCGACTGCTCCGGCTTCGTTTCGTATGTCTACAACAACTGCGGCCTGCACTGGAGCTTCGGCAGGCTGGGCGCGGAGGGGCTGCGGGGTATGTGCGCCTATGTTTCCCCGGAAAGCGCCCGTCCGGGCGACCTTATTTTCTTTGAAAAGACCTACGACACCGCAGGCGCGTCCCATGTGGGCATCTATGTGGGCAATAACAGGATGCTCCACTGCGGCGACCCCATTCACTACGCTTCCATCGACACG
>ERZ857480.17376-NODE-26623-length-12807-cov-8.0000_pt1 | contig 12807 bp, 10 predicted proteins | sample MGYA00519767_ERZ857480 | MGnify/ENA primary metagenome ERZ857480 (study PRJEB31778, sample SAMEA3449210) | human gut metagenome | biome: human gut; feature: human-associated habitat; material: faeces | place: United Kingdom | collected 2010/2012 ...
TTATAAAATTAGTTTATTAAATGGTTTACTCTATAAAGTAATGAATAATAAAATAATTAGTAAACAATATTATAAATATAGTATCAAATGTTTTGACAGTACAAATCTTAGAAATTATTTTAAAAAAATAAATCCCGAACTTATAATATGTACCCACTATAGTGCAAGTTATATAAGTGCTTACTATAATAAATCTAAATTAATAAATAGTAAAATAGTTAATTTTGTTACTGATTATACCATGCATGAATCATGGACTATTAATTCTAAAGAAATTGATAAGTATGTAGTACAAAATGACATTGTTAAAAATGAGTTTATAAAAAAAGGAATAAATCCTAAAGATATTTATTCATATAACATTAATACTAATTTAGATAGTGTTGAAGATAAAAATACTATTTTAAAGAAATATAGTCTAAAAAAAGATAAAAAAAATTATTTATTTTTTGCTGATATAGATATGGGTTATGAATATTTTAAAGCAGTATGTAAAAAGAAATATGATATTAATTTAATAGTTTCAACTGGAAATAATAAAGAATTAAAAAGTAAATGTGAAGAATTTATTTATAACAATAATATAAAGAATACTCTAGTACTTGGTTTTTCAAAAGATATATATGCATTTATTAATATAAGTGATATAGTTATATCTAAACCTGGTAGTAGTATTATTAACGAAGCTTTACTTATGGGAAAACCTGTTATAATGACTAATCCACAAAATAGTAGTGAAGTTTTTAATATGAAGTATATCTTAAAAAATCATTTTGGTTTAAAAGCTAGAACACCAATTAGTTTAAGAAGAAAAGTTAAATTATTAAATACTTATTCATTTATATTAAATTCTATGAAAAATAAAATTAAGAAACAAATTTCTAGTAATGAAGGAAGTATAGACTTATTAATAGAAAGCATTTTAAAAGAGTAAGAAATGTCTTACCCTTTTTTAGTCTGCATAGTTTTTAAAATAATTTTTAATAAATACTACTGGAGTACCTTTATCTCCACTTCCACTAGTTAAGTCACATAAACTACCTATTAAATCGGTATATCTCCTTGGTGTAGTTCCTTGACTTGCCATTGTACCTTTTAAATTATTAGATTTTTCCTTTATTTCTTCTTTAATTTTATTATTTAATTCTTCTCCACTTAAACCAGCAAATTTATTATCTGATAAATATTTAAGTTTAATTTCATTAGGAGAACCTTCTAATCCACTAGTATATGCAGGACTTACTACAGGGTCTGCTAATTCCCAAATTTTTCCTACTGGATCTTTAAATGCCCCATCTCCATAAATCATAACTTCAACAGTTTTATTAGTTAATTCATACATTTTCTTTTGTATATCATTTACGAGATTTTGTCCATCTTGAGGAAATAATTTTACCTTTTCTTCAGTAGCGCGATTACTTCCTAAAAGTCCATATTTGGAATTATAACCACTTCCATTAATACTACTAGTTAATAAATCATCTAATCCTAAAACAGTAACTCCACCATTCTTTTTAATTAATTCTTTAGTTATATTTCTTGTATGTATATCAGCACATAACACTTCTTTAGTATAATCTAATATTACTTCAGGATTATTAGAAAAAACAAACTCAACATCACAATTTTCTTTTTTACATAAATCTCTATAAAAATCCACCATATTTACACCAGTAAATACATGTTTAAAATCTCCGAATTTTTCAGAATATTCTTTTTCACTCATAACATAATTATTAAGAGGAATATTTAAGTTTCTTAATCTATCTTTATCTAAAATATCATTACCTACTTCATCTGATGGATAACTTAAAACAAATGTAATTTTATCCATAGCACGTGCAAAAGCACTTAATAGTACAGCAAATCTATTTCTACTCAGTATTGGATAAACTATTCCTAAATGTCTAGTTTTCACTTTACTTTTTAAATCTTTTGCTATATCATCTATAGTACAATAGTTTCCAGTACTAATTCCTACCACTGCTTCAGTTACAGCAATTATATCTTTATCTTCAACACTCATGTTTAATTCATCAAGTGCAGATAATACACTATTTACTGTTATTTCAGCTAAATTGTCTCCTTCTTTAATAACTCCAGTTCTTACTCCTATACTCATTGTTCCAACTTTACTCATATTTAGTCACTCTCCTATAATATTTTATCAAAGAGTAATTTAATTTTAAAGTATATTTACATTTATTAGTAAACTCATTGTAAAGTGTTTATTTTATTGATAATAGTAATAATTCATTCATAGTAATACCTCAATAATATTATATTAAATTTTAAAAAGAATTCTGTCATTATAGTTTTTTACCTTAACAAGTATATTTGATACTAAAATAATAATGTTTTAATTTATAATAAAACCTCGTTAAAAACGAGGATTAATATTCAAAATGGTGACCTGTACGGGATTTGAACCCGTGAATGCAAGCTTGAGAGGCTTGTGTGTTAACCATTTCACCAACAGGCCAGTTCACGCATACAATTTTACCATATGCGTGATACTTTTTCAATTAGAATTTACTAATTCTTTCTTTTATTCTGTCTTTTCCAAGAAGTTTTAATATTTCGTATAAGTCAGGTGTCATTGTTCTATTAGTAACACTTACTCTTATAACTTCACATGCATGTGCAACTGAGCCTTTGTAATTTTCAGGATTTTTCTTATATTCTTTAGTTTCACTAGCAAAACCAAACTTAGGACACATTTCTTTAATCTTGTTAAACCATGTTTGTTTGTCGTCAGCCTCATCATACACATTATCTATATAATACTCAAGTAACTCTTTAGAATAGAAGTCCTTCCTTTCAAAAGCCTTTTCTTCATTAAAGAATAACTCGTCATACATATAACCTATTTCTCTTTTAACTGCACTAAAGCTTTCTATATCTTTTCTAGGTCTTTCTACTTCTCTTTCAATGTTTAGTACATTAATTGTATAGTCTTTATACTTATTTATTAATTCATTAAATTCTTTATCATAAGTTCTTGACCATGCATCAACTAAATTAAATACTTCTTCTGCTTTTAGTCCACTAATATAATTTTTAGAAATATTAATAAGTTTTTCTAAGTCATATAATGAACCACTTGTACTCATTTTATCAAAAGTAAATTTGAAATCTTTATAAGTTTTGTCAGGGTTAGCCATAAACCACTCTTCAAAGTTAGAATTAACTAAAGTTGCAAAATATAGTTTAATTGCTTCAACTGGAATTCCTCTTTCATGATAAAATGCTACAGCTGCCTCTGGGTCTTTTCTTTTACTAATTTTTCTTACTTTATCTCCATCTTTTTTATTAAGTGGAAGTAAATGTGCAAATTTTGGTGCTTTAAAACCACATGCATCCCATATCTCTAAATGATAAGTTAATGAAGAAATATATGAGTCATCTCTTGTAACAGTAGTAACTCTCATGTAATGGTCATCACACACATGCGCAAATGCATAAGGTGGTACCCCATCACTTTTAATTAAAACTTGATCTATATCATTTTCTGGAAGTTCAAGTTTTCCTTTAATTAAATCATTAAACTCTATTTTTTTATTAAAGTCTCCCATACTTTTAAGTCTTAAAACCCATTTATCTTTATTTTCTATATGTTTTTTAATCTCTTCCATTGATAAATTTCTACACTTTGCATAATGTCCATAATAGCCTATTCTATCTTTAATTTCTTCTTGATGTGTTCTCATTTCTGTTAATTCTTCTTCTGTACAGAAACATGGATATGCTCTTCCAATACTTACTAAGTATTTAGCAACAGTATGATAAATGTTTAATCTATCTCTTTGTTTATATGGTCCATAATTACCACCTGTAACTGGGCTTTCATCTATTATATAATTAAATTCTCCTAAATCATTTACAATGTGCTCTATTCCATTTTCAATTGATCTTTTTTCATCTGTATCTTCAATTCTTAATATAAATACACCATTACTTTGATGTGCAAAAACTTCTGGTATAAAAGCAGCATACATATTTCCCATATGCATTCTTCCAGTTGGACTAGGCGCAAAACGGCATACTTCGGCACCTTCTGGTAAATTTCTTTCAGTATACATTTTCTCCAAGTCTTCAATAGTAGTTGTTACTTCTGGATATAAAAGTTCAGCTAATTCTTTGTAATTCATTTTCTCACTTCCTTTAAAACATACTATTATTTTACTATATTTTGTACTATTTTACCATATTTTTTTAAATAAATATTGACATTTAAATAAAAATGTAGTAAAATAAGGTACAATTAAGAGGGGGATTTTATGATAACATTTAATGAATTAAATTATGTTAATTCAAGACCATCTAACTGTCCATATCCAGGAATTGGTTATGCTAAAGATGTAGCGGAAGAATTAAAATCAAGTTTTTCTGAATACAAGGAATACTATTTTAATAAGAAATACAATTTTTCTTTATCAAATGGAGAACAATTTGACCTTGAAATTCTAAAAAAGAATATATGTCATATGTTAGGAGTAGACTTTAAATTATTAACAAGTGAACAATATACTAGTTTTAGAGAAGACGTTTTAAAAATATATGGAAGTATTCAAAGTTTTGATTTACTAACCCAACTAGTTGAAAACATAGACGATATAGTTAAATATGACGAAAGTGCAGCTAACAAAGTATTAAATTATTATAGAATAATGGTTAAATCTTCAATATTTAAAAAGATATCTGACTTTTCTAGATTTAACTTTGGTGTTATAAATTTTGACTCAAATATTTATCCGCACCACATTTCGTCAAGAAGTACTAAATACCTATATGTACAAAGTAACGAAATAACTACACCATATTTTATGATTGGTATATTAAAAGAAAGCAATACAGACGAAGTAAAAGAAGACGAAACACTAATTGATAAATATGTTGTAGAAACTTTACTTGCACCAACTAATCCAAAAGATTTCTTTAAAAATCAAGAAGTATGTATACCTACTCAAATTCAAATAATAACAAAAGATAAAATGGCAAAAGTAGAAGCTTCAGCAAGTGAAAAATTAGCTCTATTAAATCAATACAAACTTATAATTAGCCAATATGGATTAAACAATAAATTAAATATAATGGGTGATTACGAAACAACATTAGCTGACAGTGTAAATAAAAAATTAAGTTTATAAATCAAAATTAAGCAAAAGGTATAGAAAAATAAAAGTGTAAGTATTGCATAAATTTAAATATTTTAGTATAATGTATACAGAAGAGAAATCTTCATATAATAAAAAAGGAACATTTAATTTCACTGTTAAATGTCACCTGTTGTAGTTTTTTAAAAGCACCGACTGTGGTGAAATCAGGTGCTTTTTTATTTTTGTTTAATTATAATGAATATTAATAAAAAAATAATTATGATTAATGCTGTTATTAAAAAGTCTTTTTTTGACATAATTATCACCCCTCTCTTAAAAGACTTGGTGACACCTAACAAATTAAATATTCCATGTATAAATTATAACATAGTTAGCATGTTAAATCAATACAAAAAATGAACAAATTTTCGTATATTTTAAGCTATAAAACTTCAAGATAAACCACTTGCTTTTTTATTTTTTCTAATGTATAATTAAGTTACTGCTCCTGTGGCGGAATTGGTAGACGCGCACGACTCAAAATCGTGTATAGAAATATGTCAGGGTTCGAGTCCCTGGAGGAGCACCATTATGATAGGAAACTCGAACTTTTAAAGTTTTGAGAGTAATAAATTACTAACAGAAATGTTAGTTTTTTTGTTATTTAAGAAAGAAAGTGAGAGTGATTATATGTTAACAATAGAAACTAAAGAATTAGAAATAAGTAAAGACTTATTAAAGAAAGTTGAGACGATATGTAAGTTTGCTTGTGTTAAACCTACTATCACAAATGGAAATATTAAGAATATTAAAGGAACTAATATTGCTTATGTAAAACCACATATCATCAATATTAATAACATTGATTATTTAATATTTGATGAATGTGATGACATATTTATTAATGGTTATGATGAAAAAATAAAGTTTAAAGACTTTGAAACCTACATTAAAAGCCATTTTTAAGCCACATATTTGACATTTTTTAGAATTGTGATAGAATATAATCAGCCAAGAAGACTTATGTCTATTTAGGGGGTTAAATAGTATGAGATTCAAGTTTAAAAGTAAACATTATTCTAGATTAGATTTTAAAAGGTGTCAGCAGTATTAGTCACTATAATACTTTTGACACCTTTTTTGTTAGGAAAAGGAGTTGATGATTTATGAATGATGAAAAGAAAATTGCAGGTATTTATAAAAGAGTTTCAACATTAGACCAAAAACGAGAAGGTTTTAGTCTAGGAGAACAGGAAGAAAAATTAAAAGAATTTTGCAAATTTAAAGGTTATGAAATTTATAAAGTATATGCTGATGAAGGTATAAGTGCTAAAAACGATAAAAGACCAGCATATCAAGAAATGATGAGAGATGTTAAAGATAAAAAGATTAATGTAATTGTTGCTTTTAAACTAGATAGATTAACAAGAAGTGTTTATGATATTGAAAAACTTATGAAGTTTGTTAATGATAACGATTGTGATATTGATTGTATGACTGATGAATCTAATACTACTACTTCAAATGGAAGAATGGTTATGAGAATAATGACTAGTGTTTCCCAAAATGAAATTGAAAAATGTTCAGAGAGAACTAAATTTGGTATGGTAGGTGCTATAAAAGCAGGTCATATTCCCAACAAGTGTCCTTTAGGTTTTAAAAGAAATAATAAGAAGTTAGTACCTGATCCACTTACTAAAGATATAGTAATAAGAGTATTCGATTTATATTTAGAGGGTAAAAGTTATCAAACTATTGCTAATATCTACAATGAAGAAAAAGTATTAGGTAAAACTAATTGGAGAGATTCAACAATAAATCATATTATTACAAATGAACTTTATAAAGGTGATTATTTGCATGGTAAAAGAACAAAGAAACCTACTTATTATGAAAATGTTGTTGAGCCAATTGTATCAAAACAAAAATGGGAAGATTGCCAATATCAAAAACAAAGAAATGCAAGACACTATGAAAGAACAGCAACATACCTTTTTACTAATAAACTTAAATGTTCTAAATGTGGTAAATTTCTAGGTGGTTGTGCTACTACTAAAAAGAATGGAACTAAATACTATTATTATAAATGTGAGAAATGTAAAACTTATTTTAGTGAAGCAGATATTGAAGAAAGATTAAAAGGTTTCTTAATTGAATTAAATAAACAAGATGAATTAATAAATAATTACTATACACCATTTATTAAATCTAAATTAGATAGTAAACAAATTGATTATGAAAAAGATATTAAAGAACTAGATAAACAATTAGATAGAATTAAAACTGCATATATAAAAGGTATTTTAAAAATTGAAGATTTTGAAAATGAGATTAACCAAATAGAGTTTAATAAAAATGAAATAAATAAAAAATGGCAAGAGCAAAAACAATATGAGAATTTAAGTTTCACGGTTGATGACCTACTAATTTTACAAGATAAACAACAAATAGATGATTTTGTTAAACCTAAATTATTGTTTATAAATATAAATAAATGGTTAGAAACACCAAGAGATAAAAAACAAAAATTATTTGCTAAATATATCGATTTTATTGAATTAGAAAAGAATGATAAAGAAATAGATATTACAAATGGTCATTTTAGAGAATCATTTTTAATGGATATGATAAATAATCATAAAGAATTTGGAACACCTTATAATTTTAATCTATTTGAAGATGATTATGGTTATCCACTTCGTATGAATTGGGAAGCGAAAACAAATGAAAATGCTAAAAAATATTTTGATAAACTATGCACTACTCTAGGAAGTGATTATAAATTAAATTATTATGAAGTAGATACTGATGATGAATTAAGAGATATAACATTTTCTAGCACTTGTGAAATAGAAAAGATAATAAGACTTATAGCTTTAGAAAGAGATAAATTTGATAAAAGTAAAAACTTAAAATTAGGTATTATAACAATAGACTTAACTAATGTAATTGCACCTAATGGAAAACAAGTTTATAAAGGCTATTTTGAAAAAGTTAGAAAGGTTTTAAAAGATAATGAGTTATGCAATATTTAGAAGTGAATCGATAAATACGATTAAAGATTTAGGACAAATTGGCGCTCTTAATAAAAGAGATAAAAAAGCATATAAGTCTAACCCTGATATTGATATTACAAAAACTAAAAATAATATTGATATTGTTCCACTTTCTGATAAATATACCAAAGGTTATTATGAATTAGTTAAAGATTATAAAAAAGAATATGAAGAAAAGCAATTAACTACGAGAGAAGACCGAAGAAAATCATTTGATAAAATGTTAGATGATTCAAATAGTGTTGTTGCTGATGAACTATTATTTACTAGTGATAATGACTTCTTTAAAGGAATGAGCAAAAAAGATATTAAAAAATGGGCTGATACTTGTATGGATTTTGTTTATGAAGATTTAGGTTATACCAAAGAACAAGTTTTACATGCAACAGTCCACATGGATGAAAAAACACCACACTTGCATTGTGTAGTTGTTCCTTTAATTAAAAACTTCGATAAAAGAACTAATACTCTTAAATACACCATTTCTAAAAAGCATTATATGAAGTCTGGTGCTTATATCAGTGAACTTCAAGATAAATATTGGCAAAGAATGAATGATAAAGGTTTTAAACTAGAACGAGGTATTAAAAATAGTGATAATGAACATATCTCTATTAAAGAATTTAAAAAGATAACAAGAAAACTAGATAATCGTATGGAAAAGCAAAATTATCTTATGACTAGAGATTATGAAATACTAGAAGAAAAATTAAAAACTTCTAAACCTACAATTACAGGTAAAGAAGTTAAAATTGATAAAGAAACTTATGATACACTACAAGATTTTATGAATACTTCAAATCGAGTTATTAAAGATATGCCTAGTAATCAAGCATTATTTAAAGAACTTGAAGATTATACCCAAAACTATCGTGAAATAGAACGACAAAAACATAATGTAGAAGTTGAAGTTAGAAAATTAGAAATAAAAAATGAAGAATTACAAAAAGAAAATAGAAAACTTCATAATTTCTTAAATGTAATGCTCCAAACTTTAAAAAAGTTTTTCAATAAATTACTTCATATAGGAACTGAAAAAGATAAAGATGATGTAGTTAAAGAAATAACTGCCTATCATAGTTTAGATTATTATAACGATAGAGATTTACACGATATAGCAGATGGTACACCTAGAGAAGAAGAAATAAATGATTATATCTATGAACAAAACTATGGAACTGATAAAGATTATGAAGACTATGATATAGACATTTAAAAAGACGAGCAATGCTCGTCCAGCAAGACTCTATTTCCAATAGAGTAACACACTTCCCATTTGACAGAGTCAAAAGGATGTGTGCCAAAGGTGATCCTTTGGAAACCCTAAAACATAATTAAGCAAGAACTAATCGTTCAAGCAATAATTATGTTTTTTTAAATTGCAATAAATTGCAATTATATATTTTCAAAACTTCGTAATGAAAATATATTTATAAAAGTCTATCGCCACTTACAAAATTACTTCGTAATTTCATAACGTGCCACGACTTTTATCTATGCATTCCTTGATGTTGGTTACGATATAATTCAGACCATTCACCATATAATTCTTCAATAGCCATTTGTCTTTTTGCTTTTTGATAGATTCCTTGAACATTCATACTTTCACATGCTTCAACTATCTCTTTAGCAGAAACACCACCATATCTAGAATTATCTAAATATCTACCAACTATTTCTTGTCCTTCGTCAAGTCTTTTTCTCATTTCTTCACTATCACCAAGTGTAGATAAAACTTTTTGTTTAAATTCTTCAGAATATTGCATAAATTAACCTCCATTTCATTCTAATTATAGCATACTTTTTAGACATTTTATTATTTTTTGCATTTTTTTATAACATTTTATCAAAAATGTAGTATACTTGTATTAGTTAGTAAGTTATTACTACCTATTAATTGTTTGTAAGAAAAGTTATTCGACTTCTTCTTCACAGGCACCAGATTGATTGATACTCGAACTTTTCGAGTTTAAGTAATAAATGCTAACTAGGAATAGTTAGTTTTTTTGTTATTTAAGAAAGGAAAGTGATGAGTTATGACAATAGAAACTAAAGAACTTATAATAAGTGAAGAATTAAAAAGGAAGGTTGAAATGATTTGTAGGTTTGCTTATGTGGACTACCCTATTACAAATGGAAGTATTAAGAGTATTAATATAGCAATGATTAAACCTCATATAGTAAAAATCAAAGATATTAATTATTTAATATTTGATGAAAGTGATGACATTTTTATAAATGGTTATGAAAAGAAAATTAAGTTTAAAGATTTTAAAGAATTAGAAGATAAACTAAAAACTTCTAACCCTACAACAAGTGGTAAAGAAGTTAAAATTGATAAAGACACTTATGATACTCTTAATCATATTATGAATACATCAAGACAAGTTATAAAAGAAATACCGAATAATCAAGCATTATTTAAGGAACATACTGATTATACTAAAAGTTATAAAGATTTAGAAAAAGAAAAAAGAAATGTTCAAATTGAAGTAAGAAAACTAGAATATCAAAACTAAAAACTACAAGAAGAAAATAATCTATTACATAATCTTCTACATAATATTTTGCAAACCTTAAAAAAGTTTTTTCATAGACTACTTAAAATAGGAACTGAAAAAGATAAAGATGATGTAGTATCAGAAATAAAAGAATATCACAAACAAGATTTATATAATAATTTTGATTTACACAATATAGCAGATAAACACCTAGAGAAGATGAAATAAATGATTATTTATACACAAAAAATTATGAAAAAGATGAAAGAGATTTCGATATTTAAAAAACGAGCTACAGCTCGTTATAAAAGACTAAAATTCCATTTTAGTAACACACTACGCTATTGACAAAGCCAATAACGGTGTGAAAAAGGGAATTTCCCTTTTTAAACCCTTTTAAGCATAATTTTAGCAAGGTATAAAGCCAAGCAAAATTATGTTTTTATTTTCAAAACTTCGTAATGAAAATAAAATAGAAAGCCTAATGCTAATTTAATTGAAACATGTCACGACTTTTATCTATGCATTTCTTTTTCATCAAATTTAGGATAATAATAGTCATTATATTCTTTACTTCCTACAACAAATTTAGTAGTTGGGTCTATTTTTGCTTTTGCAGCTTCTTTTATAAGCTCATCTACTTTTTTATTGATTTTATCAAGAAGTGATAGACTAACCATATTAAAACAGTTAGTACAAATAATACATTGTTTTATTCCACGGGATGTTTGAACATCTGAAATTATTCCTAGTGTTTCTTTATTACAACTATAACAATAAAATTTTTGTGAGTGATTATTGCTCATAACATTTTTTCTCCTTTCTTATACTCTAATTATACTACATTTTTTTGGTTTTTTAAATTTTTTTCTACAAATTTATAAATAAATGTAGTATAATTTAATTAGTTAGTAGTTATTACTACTTATAAATTTATTCCTAGTGGTTGTTATACTTCCACCAAAAGGGCACCATTAACGAATCTGTTCGAACTATTCGAACTTTGATATATAGAAATCAATCAAAATGATTGATTTTTTGTTGTGTGAAAGAAAGATGATTTTGAAAGATAATATGTAAAATTTGTTTCAAACATCAAAAACTATGATATAATATAAAATTAACGAGGGAGGTTTATTATGTTTGGAAAGAAAAAACAGAATGAGAAAAAAGAATCACTAAATTTTAAAAGCGATAATTATAAACTTAATGATAATTATATGACTGATAATTTAGTAGTTGCTAATTTAGATTATATATCAAGTAAACTAACACCATACGGACCAATGGTTAAACAAACAGAACAAAAATATATATTTGAATTATTAAATGAAAATGGAAAAATCAGATATAGAGAAATATTTACTGGATTTGTAGCCGATGCTGAGGAAAGCCATTATTTTGATTTACCATATGTTGTAAATATTGTATCTTTGAAAGAACAAGTTCCAGATGTTGCTGATATCATTCCAAAATATGGATTATTATTAGTATTAAATGAGGTTAATACTAAAAAAATATCAAAAACACTAAAAAAATAATTATAATTAATTGTAGCAATAAATATTGCTACTTTTATTTTATAAAAAATATATTATATATAGAATTGGAATTTATTAGTTATTATTTATAGATAAAATTGTTCAAAATAGGCTTTTGTATCGCACCAAATGTTAATTATTGAATATTTTTTGTTAAAATATAGTAAATTTATAAAAGGTGGTAAAACATTATTATAAGTATTTAAGTTATATTGAACTAGTTAGAGCGATTTGTTGCTTATATTCTTATAGTGTGTTAAAATGTAATTAGTATTAAAGCGAGGTTTTGTATAATGAAATTTAAAACAGAAAATTTATATTTAGTTAAAATTTGTAACTTGGTTAAAATAGAAGAGACAGATATTGGAACCAGAAGATATTGGGAACATGATGGAAGATATACTTTAGCTTATTTAAAAGATGGTCAGTTTAATACTCTTATGACTTTTGTAGATATTTATACACATACATCATACTCACTTGTAGATAATACATATGTTACTAAAGTGCCTGTAGTAGTAAACGCTAAATCTCTAATTACAAATTGTGAATATTTAACTGAAAAAGAGGCACTTCATATATTAAAAGAGTTAAATCCAACTTATTTGAA
>ERZ857480.37686-NODE-58327-length-12792-cov-6.0000_pt1 | contig 12792 bp, 13 predicted proteins | sample MGYA00519767_ERZ857480 | MGnify/ENA primary metagenome ERZ857480 (study PRJEB31778, sample SAMEA3449210) | human gut metagenome | biome: human gut; feature: human-associated habitat; material: faeces | place: United Kingdom | collected 2010/2012 ...
CCGAGGATCCACTCGGCGATGTCGTCATCGACAGGATCTGTGATAATGATAACCTTGCTGAACTTAATAAGCTGTGTCAGGTCCTTGATGAGTCTTCTGACAGGGATAATATGATGAGGATACTGCTCAACAGCGATGTACACTGTATAAGCGGCATAAAAAAGCTGCTTGCAGACCGATTTATGGAGTTTTCAGATAAGCTGGTGCTGAACACGAGCCTTGAAAGAAAACCTACAGATTTTTCAGTAAAAGGCTGTATCATCGAAAAGGCTGTTCCTGTCAGCCACTCGAAATTCAAGGCTATAGCGAATGCTCCTCTTCGGGACGAACCGCTTATAGCTAAGTACAGCAATGTTATGTATGCAGACAGCAATGGTATGTGCCACTGTCTCTTGATTTACGATAAGGACTTCGGCGACGGTATCGTTATAAACTCTGAGGGCAGCAGCTACGCCAGATATGCTCAATATATCCCGCAGGCTAAGACCATCTATGACCAATATCGTGCCACACATCTTAATGAACTAAGGCTCTGCTGTCCGATAGAGATATACCAGCATATTGAGGACTACCCGAGAGACAACTGCATTCTCGATAATGCAGATATGGCTGGATATGCCGACGATATCAATACATTTATCTATGAAAATGACCTTCCTGCAGAACATGAAAGAGGTCTTATGCATTGGTATCATCCCGAAGGTCCAGATGATGAGATAGCAGAAAAGGTATATTCCGCACACTGTACAGTAGAGGTAATAAACGGCGAGCTGACAGGAGTCATAACAGCTAAGATCATGGGCGAGCTTTCCGATGAATCAATGGAAAGGTTCACAGACTACTGCATCGGTCAGTTGAGTGATGGTTGGGGCGAATCACTGGAGCAGAAGTACATGAAGACTGAAAACGGTGAGATCAATATCAGCTTCTGGTCGGACGATGATTCATGGGCTCTTGTCCCCGAGGACGAATATTTAAGCGCTAATACACAGGATATAGAGATGAGTATGTGAGTAAAATCGAGATAACAATACCTCCGCAGTTTTCAGAAGCTATCGAGAAAGCTGCGGAAAAAGAAGGAATAACCGCAGACGAACTGACAGAAAGAGCTATGAAGAAGCTCTTGGAAAGGGGCGATGAGAATGTCAGAAACTGAGAAAAAAGGCATAACAGTAAAGATCGATGCTGACCTGCACGCTCAGATCAGGCAGTACATCGAAGCAAACGGTATGACAATGACGGAGTTCGTATCAAAAGCTCTTGATGACGAGCTCCACCCGAAAATGAATATCAAGGAGGAAAAATATATGGGAAATATGCGTACAATGGCGTTTCAGGTGCCGGAGGATTTATTCCTTCAGATCAAGGATTATCTGGACAGGCACCACATGACACAGAAGCAGTTCGTACTCGGTCTCATCCAGGACGAGCTCGACCGTGACTATGAGGAACAGCAGGCAATGGCTGAAAAGCAGCAGTCAGAGGACGAACCTGACGAGGATGAGGATGAAGATCTCGATGAGGACCTGTCTGAGGAAGACGAAGAATCAGAGGATGAGGACGAAGATGAAGACATCGACGAATCCGAAGATCCGGAAGAATCCGAGGACGAGGGAATGTCTATGGATATGTGAGGTGTTCAGATGAAAGGATTTCCGTCAAGAGAACAGGTTGAACGGCTGAAAAAGCGGTACCCGAAAGGAACGCAGATATGCTGCGAATATATGCCTGATGATCCGAATCCGATAGCCCCCGGAACTGTCGGAAAGGTAATGTATGTTGACGATATCGGAACATTGCACTGCACTTTCGATAACGGAAGACAGCTTGGACTTGTTCCAGGCGTTGACAGTTTTCATGTGGTTCAGCCTGCTGTATCAGAAGCTAAAAAAGAACTGACAGAGAAACACAGCAGCCGATATGGCGACGTTTATGTCTCCACCTGTTACGATAAGTCTATCCCAAGAGTTGATGATAATGGCAATGAGATACTCTGTGAAGGATACTACTGTCAGGTGTTTAGTGACAGCGACTGCACGAATGAGATCGATAGTTTCTGTCTTGCAGAAGGTGTTGAGATCACAGACCTGTCGGATGAAGCTGTTGCGGCTGGTATCAAGAGCTACCTTGGCTTGAATAATGAGGATATAGCTCAGGATGAGGACGAATCTCAGGGAATGTCGATTGACTTATGACCGCAGGTATGGTATAATAGAGCTCGCAGTAAAAACAGAAAGAGGAAGATCAAATGGAAAAAGAACAGAATACTGTTGAGCTTACAAGAGCGATGTATAAGGAAATCAAGGCTATGAATCGGGACCAGATGCAGCAGGTGCTGACTAACATCTATGACCAAGGTGCTAAAAGCGTCGAGCATGGTGCTATCGAGTTCGAGAGCCTTCGTGAAGAGATCGGCAAGATCAACGGTATCGGCGAAAAACGTCTCGATGAAATATGGCAGTAATAGAGAGCTTCATCTCTCCTGCCGAATAACAACTGAATACTATTATATATAATTTCCAAGACCGCCAGTAGTGCGTCCGTAACAGGACAACTACCGGTGGCCTTTTTTCGTTACATACAGCTGTCTGCAAAAATGCAGGCGGCTGTAATTTTTTGATGAAAGGTGTGAGTCTATTGAACTACGAAAGCTACCAGAGAAAAGAAATCGAAAGGAAGAGGAAGGTGAAGAAGAATTGTGATACGATATTTAGATATGTTCGCAGGTATCGGCGGTTTCCGCTCAGGCCTTGAACGAGTCGGCGGCTTTGAGTGTGTCGGTTACTGCGAGATAGACAAATTCGCAAAACAGGCGTATGAAGCGCTTTACGACACATCAAAGGAGGTATATTACGATGACGCAACAAAAATCGTCCCCGAGGACGTGCCGGATATCGACCTTATTGTCGGAGGATTCCCTTGTCAGAGCTTTTCGATCGCTGGAAAGCGGCGAGGATTTGAAGACGCCCGAGGAACCATGTTCTTTGAAATTGCTCGGATCGCTGCCGTTAAAAGACCTAAGTATCTGCTGCTTGAGAACGTTCCCGGACTGCTATCGCATGACGAAGGCAGGACATTTGCGGCGATCCTCTCTGCGTTGGATGAGCTGGGGTACGATGTCGCATGGCAAGTGCTTAACAGCGCGGATTTCGGCGTCGCCCAAGCCAGAAAAAGAGTGTTCATTATCGGATTTCTTAGAACCGAGTGCGCCGGAAGAATACTGTCTTTCACAGACGCAAATCCAAAAACTCTTATCCAGCGCATACCAGGAAAAGAAGGATGCAGGGTCTACTCCCCTGAAGGACTGAGCATTACGCTTACCGGAACAGCCGGAGGCTTTGGCGGTAAATCGGGACTGTATGAGATACTCGGTCTCCCTATAAAATCACTTACAAAAAAGGGATATCAAATAGCTGTCCCCGGTGACAGTATCGACCTTGCATATGCTGATATGAACAGCCGCAGAGGACGTGTCGGACATGACATAGCCCATACGGTAACGCCATCGGCAACACAGGGCTTCTATTCAGTGAAATGTATAGATATGAATCCAGATCCTGCGATAACAGACCTTGCAAGGTGTATAACTGCTAGGCAGGATAACGGCATAGGACACCATAAAGGTGAAAAATCAGCGGCTCTCTTCATGGACAAGCCAATACCTGTGCTCACTCCTGCCAAAGAGAAGGTACGGCAGCAAGGCAGACGCTTCAAGAGCCCTGACGAGCCGATGTTTACTATTACAGTAACAGACCGGAACGGCGTTATGTATAACGGACTTATCAGAAAGCTGATGCCCCTTGAATGCTGGCGATTGCAGGGATTTACCGATGAGCAGTTCAATAAGGTCAAAGCGACAGGAATGTCAAATGCACAGTTATACAAGCAAGCCGGAAACGCTGTGACAGTCAATGTCATAGAGGCTCTGGCGAGATTCATAAAGGAAATTGATATGGAGGAATATGAGAATGAATGAAATGATGATATTTAACAATCCCGAGTTCGGTTCAGTAAGAACAGTCTGCATCGACGGCGAGCCTTGGCTTGTTGGTAAAGATGTAGCCGAGATACTTGGCTATAGTAATACCAGAGCGGCTATTTTAAGACATGTTGATGAAGAGGATAAAGCTACCGTCACGATTCGTGACGGTAGCCAGGACAGAGTAAAGAATGTGATTAATGAGTCCGGATTCTACAGCCTTGTACTTTCCAGTAAGATGCCAAATGCCAAGAAGTTCAAGCGTTGGGTAACGGCGGAGGTGCTTCCCACCATCCGTAAGACCGGCGGCTATGTTGCGAATGAGGATGTGTTCGTTGAGACATATCTTCCCTTTGCAGATGAACCTATAAAGCAGCTCTTCAGGATACAGTGCAGAGTAATCAATCAGCTCAACAAGCGTATCCGAAAAGACGAGCCGAAGGTGAAGTTCGCAGATCATGTCGGTGACAGCACGAATCTAATTGACGTGAATAAAATGGCGAAGCTCTGTGCTGACCACGGTATCCGTATCGGGCGCAACAGGCTCTTTGCATGGCTGAGGTCCCGTGGAATCCTCATGGGCGGCAATATCCCCTACCAGGAGTACATTGAAAACGGATACTTCCGTGTGAAGGAGTCTGTATACGAGACTAACGGTCAGACAAGGACGTATCAGCAGACCTTTGTTACTGGCAAGGGTCAGCAGTACATCCTTTCAAGGCTGATGAGAGAATATGGAGGTGTAATGAATGCCTAATCATGTTACAAGTGTAATCACCCTGTCAGGTGATGAGAGCCGTATAAAAGCTATGCTTGAACAGATCAAGAACGATGAGGTTGGCATAGGATCGGTGGACTTTAATAAGGTGCTGCCTATGCCTGAATCCCTGCATATGACAAGCGGATCCATCGAGGACAGTGCAATTGCGGTGTGCATTTCCGCAATAAATCCCATAAACGAAGAATATGAGGGTATTCAGAAGATGGATGTTGCCGAATTCCGTGAAATGCTCAAGAAGCTGCCTGTCTTATCGCAGAAGATACATATTCTCATGCCCGAGAATGAAGCTATAAACTTAGCTGAGAACAAGTATCGTGAAAGCGTGAGGTATCTTGTTGATGAAGGAGCAAAATACATCTCAAATCTCGTAAAATACGGTGCATCAACATGGTATGATTGGGCCGTTGGTAACTGGGGTACCAAATGGAATGCCTACGGATACGACAACGGAGTCGAAATGGAAGACGGTAAGCTGAAATTCCTTACTGCATGGGCAGCTCCCCACCCTATAATGCAGAAGCTGTCAGAAATGTATCCGGATATAAAGTTCGAACACGAATGGGCTGACGAGGATATCGGCAATAACTGCGGACGCTACGTATATTACGACGGCAAACGCATAGAAGAATACTTCCCCGATAGCCAGAAAGACTGCCTTGAATTTGCGGCAAATGTGATGGATGTGAGCCTTGAGGAAGACTATTCTCTCTATCTCAATGCTACTGAGACCGAATATATCAACATCGAGTATGATGATGAGTATGAGCTCATCGAGGTTGCAGGACATACGGCTCTCTTCACAAATGACCGCATAACAGATGCAAATATCCCGAAGGGAATGTACTGCTATCACCTGCGTCACAACGATGACGGAGAATTCTTTGTTATTGAAAAAAATGTATCAGTAAATCATGCAGGTTCTATCGTTACGAAAGAGCCTATTGATCTCAAAAGTAAGGGATATATCGTGCTTGACGAGGACAGCAGTCCTAACTTTCTCGGTGAGAATATGTCCCTGTATATGTTCAGGGATTATGATCCCGGGCAGACCGAGGAACTGAGCATGGGAATGCAGGAGGTGTGATATGGACGATAAAAGAAAAGTAACGCAGGAAGAGCTCGATAACGTCTGCATACTGCATAATAAGTTCATTGAGGACGAGGATGGCGGTATACACGCCGTCTTCGAGAACTGCTCTTTTGAGAGATTATCATTTAAGGGTAAACAGTTCAACAGTGCTGCGTTCAGGAACTGTGAGTTCAGGCTCTGCGATATGACAGATACCGGTATGTGCTTCGCCGAGCTTAATAATGTGAAGTTCAGCGGCTGTGACTGCACTATGTTTACTGCCGAAGAAGCGGCATTCAGAAACGTTACATTCGACAAGTGTGACCTTAAATCCGCTGTTTTTACGCATAGCTCGCTGAGAAATATCGCATTCGATAAATGTGAGACAGATGGCATGAGTATGCAGAATTGCTATGAATTGCCTGAAGCACAGGTAATTCGTATTTCAGCAGAAGACCTGCGTAAGATGAGTGACAAGGAAGGACTTATTCTTCAGGGCTGCGGCGGAGATCTTCAGGAATGGGCTGACGGTATAAACTCAGCACTTATCGATACAGATATCCTGAGATCACCGTTCGACAGGCTCTACGTCTTTGAAAATGAAGGACTTACCAATATAATGTTCCCATTTGATGATGTGGAGCTTGATGTCGGAAAGCTGGCAATGTGGAGACTCCAGACACATGAGCAGTTCGGCGGAACATGGCTTTCAGACTATGTCCCCAACAGGCTCGGCGGTTTTATCGAGGAACAGCCTGCACAGGAGCAGAAAAAGCCCGACTGTCCGCTTATCGGCGAAGATTCAAACATTTTTAACCTCATGGGAATAGCTTCAAAAACTCTCAAGAGGAACGGCATGGCTGATCAGGCAAAGGAAATGTGTGACCGCATCACATCATCTGGCGACTACAATAAGGCTCTCTGTATTATAGGAGAATACGTCAATATTACGTCAGTTGACGATTACGATATGGAAGAAAGCGAGGACGAAGAAATGGAGGTAACTATGAACTGACCTCCGGAAAGGAGTATAATGAGAGGCATTTTGACCACAGGGTGCGAACCTCCGATACCGTGGATCGGCGGTAAAACGATACTCCTCCCCGTCATTAAGCGAATAATACCTGAGAGAAAAAACAAATTTCTCGATGTTTTCGGCGGCGGAGGCTCGGTTTCGCTTTCAGGGAAGTACGCACCTTTACAGATATACAATGACTACAATCCGCACCTTGCAAACTTTATGAGGATCCTCAAATCACGATCCGAGGAACTCATAGACAAGCTGACAGGTGCATATAACTCAGACGGTACGCTCAATGAGAACTTTGAGCGTACCTTTTTTATTAATTCAAGAGACAGCTTCAACGCTTGCAGCAATGTTTTCCACAAGGGCGATACATGGGAAAAGCTGTTCGACGCTAACCTCAAAATACAGCTAAAAGCCGCAAGTCTTGCTGAAAAAGAACACGCATGGTCAATAGTATTGGATGCTTGGAGGTTGTATAAGGAAAGAGAGAACGACCCGGAACTCATAGATGCAGTGCTTTTCTTTTACCTTATGAAATGCAGCTATTCTGCCACAGGAACGAGCTGGGCTTGTAAGGCAGTCAACCGTGAAAGTATGGTCAGACTTATCAATGAGGCAAGCAGAATGATGCAAGGCATAACCGTGGAGAACAAGGACTGCATTGAACTCATAAAGCTCCATGATGATCCCAGCACTTTTGTTTACTGCGATCCGCCGTACTACATGGCAGAAGCGTTATATAACGGAGTACCGCTCTTCGGCGATGCAAAGCATATAGAGCTCCATGATACATTGTTGGAATGTAAGAGTGATGTTTTGCTTTCGTATAACGAGTGTCCATTTATTGACGAGCTGTACAGTGAGAGCAAATGGTACAAGATGAGGCTTTCACGTCCACACAGCATGGTACTTCACAGAGGCAGCGGAGCTGTCTATAACGAGTTTCTCATAGCAAACTATGATATCTATAAACTTTACAACGGCGACGGGCAGCTTACATTCTTAGAGCTGTTCGATGACTTTAATGAGGAAGGGAGAATAATCTTATGAAAAAGGTAATATCATCACAGGCTGTTATGAATAATGGCAAAACGACATTTACAGGACTTTTCGACAGTGAGGGCGTTCCTGTTGAGATTGAGCTTATCTGTGAGGACGGAGTTGCCCTTATGTCCATTTATTCCTTTGAGGAAGATAAGGACGAATGTGTCGGCAGACCTCTTACCGAAGACGAGATCGAGGCAATATGCAGAAACTACGGTAACTGCGATGATTGTCCGCTCTATAACTACTGCGATGAGGAGATGATGTGATTTGAAGGGGCTTATATACAAATACTCTCGAGAAACCGCCAAATACGAGAACGAGCTTAGAGAGTATCAGGAAAGCAAGAAGGAGAACATCAAGTGCAAGGAGGCTATCGAGGAAGCGATAAAAACACATTTCGATGGAATGCATCTTGATACAAGCTGTGTGCAGGATATCTTTGACGAGTTCGGATATGACCGTACAATGTGGGTACTTGCGGCAACCGTTAAGAACAAGAGCTTCGACGGCAGGTTCTCGAGCATCAACAAGGGATGGGCTCGCACAATTATCCCGTCACATCTCGATAAATATGAGTTCGATGAGTATGCTGTGCAGTCGCATCCTGCGGTGCTTAACGGCTTTATCGACAGTGTAAGAGCTGAATATGAGGCTCTGGGACTTCTGTCTTCTGAGGAATGCCTCAAGGACAGCTACAAAGAGGACTATACTAATAAGCTGCTCATCCTCCGCCCTGAGATACTCAACGATCAGTCCAGAAAGCCTGCTTTTCAGTATTTTTACGCTGAGAACGGCTTTGGCTGTGATCCGAACAGCATAGGCAGAAAGGTATTCGGTACCTTCATTGCTGACGGCGAGAAGTCTCACTTCTCCAGAGGTGACTTCATTGGTGTTGCCGACAAGGAAAAGCTCCCTGAATGGGCTTCAAAACGACTTGAAGCAATATCCGCTCCTAAAATAAAGGTCCGTATCTATCAGATCAACTCCGAAAATGATATGAAGGATCTTGAATTCAGGGACTTCGCCTTTGCAATGAGCAAAGGCGGCATAGATCCGAGCATATATCAGCAGGTCTACGGAGGCATTGCCTATGCAAATAACCTTGAAGAACTCTTCATGCAGTGCAATACAGGCAATTCTCCGCTTGGCTTTTACGGACATTCAATGTCCGTCAGTGACGTAGTGGAGATTTGTGAAGGTAAGGACAGCGGCTTCTACTTCGTGGACAGCATAGGCTTCAAGAGGCTTGATGACTTCGATGTATCTCAGACAGATCATGAAGATCTCATGAAGGTGGTCATTCTGGAAAATGACAGAGAGCCATACAAGGCTGAGATACGCAAGGATATCCATGCGATGCAGAGTATAGTCGGTGGTCTTATCGAGCCTGTATATTTCGAGGAAAACGGCGATGCACTATGTTTCTGCAATGAAGAATTCCTGCTCAACGACTCTGCCCCAAACAGAGTTATAGGCAATACCCTTATTCACGGTACTTGCTTTATCTGCGGCGACGGTTACAATGACGAGGGAGAGCGTGACTCCTGCACATTGTCCGACGAGCAGGTAGATAAGTATATACAGATGTTTCCACAGTCGGTGGTAGAGGTATCACCGGAAGAGGACATCGGAATGACAATGATATGTTTCTGAAAATGAAAGGAGAAAAAGTATGAAAGTAAACGCAAAGATCACTAAGATCATCGACAAGCCTGATTCATCTATCAAGGCATTCGCCAGTGTAACGCTGGACGGCTACTTTGCTGTTCACGGTGTTAAGGTCTGCGAGGGTGAAAAGGGACTTTTCGTCTCTATGCCTTCCACCTCTTACACAAACAGCAGCGGCGAGACCAAGTACCGTGATACTTTTCACCCCATTACCAAGGGATCACGTGAGGCTCTGACTCAGGCTGTACTCGACAAGTACAACGAGGCACTTTCTCAGACTCAGGACGAAGGTATCGAGATACAGGACCTGCCCGAGGATGATGAAGATGAACTCGAAGAACCGGAGCCTGAACCCGAGATGTCTATGTGAACATTGTCGGAAATCGGGCGGTGCGTATAGGTGAAAAAGTAGAAAAATCCACTTAGGTATGGATTTTTGAAAAGCGGTGTGGTATAGTGGAAGCTGAAAGAAGGTGGAAACTGTGAAAAAAATCATCTCTATCTTAATCATATCCGCTATACTCACAGGCTGTGGTCATATCTCAGAAGATAAGCCGTATGTTGTCGAGGAAACCACGACGGCTAGTCAGAATACGGAAACAACAGCCTCAGATGCAATAGATACGACTACTTCAGCAGTAACAGTTACGAATGAGGTCACAAGGAAGAATAGCTCACAGTCGGTAACTGAGAAGACTGCTGAGAGTGTGACAACAGCAGCCGCAAATACAGTTATTCAGCCTAAGAAGGAAAGCAAACAATCTCAAAACTCGCAGGATAATGATACTCCAGAGGTTAAGAAATCCGAGAGCAAAAATACAACAAAAGCTCAGGCTTCACCTCCAAGGTCAACTACAGCTCCTGCGGTAAAGGAGAATAAGACTACAACAACTGTACGCACATCTCCTCCGGTGGTCACTACAAAAGCTCCGCCACCAGTAACTCAGCCGCCAAAACAAACGGAACCACCAAGACAGACCGAACCGCCAAGGCAAACAGAACCGCCAGCCCCGAAACAGCAGATACTGGATTACGACAGTCTGAATGACCAGATGCAGACCTTCATAGACGGCTATGGCATAGATTATGACTGGCTGTACGATAAAGGAAAAAATCTGAGTCATGACGGTACTGACTACGGTAAGGCTGTGGCAGTATGCAGCGAGGCTGAAAGCCTTGGCGGTGTAAACTGTATCAACTACGCCATAAACGCTTACTTCATGGCACAAGGTGCAGGAATGGAATGCTATATAGCCAGATCATCAGACCATGATTGGTACGGTCATGTAGCAACAGTAGTCAAGCTGGATGGCAAGTGGTATTTCATGGAACCTATGGATAATATAGTAGGCTCGCCATACAGCTATGCAGGCGGTGGAGTGGACTATCCAAATGGACTGGATATAGTGACAGACATCTATGACAACAAAAAGGACGTAACAGTCGAAAGTGACTGGTACAAGTAAGAAGCATGAACGGAGCCGAGAGATCGGCTCCTATTTTTTTTTGAAAGGAAAATGAATATATGACAAAGAATAATACAAGAAACCATAAAAGTTTCATGAAGAAGCTGAGCGCAGGGCTTATGGCAAGTCTCTGCGCTCTTTCTGTTATCGGAAGCTCGGTAACAAATATCGGCATTACAGCAAGTGCGGCTATGACAACTGAGAATACAGCTTTCCCTTCTGCTGATGCGGTCATCGCTCAGGCGGCTACACTTCTTGGCTCTCCATATGGCTGGGGTTTTAAGGGATATACAGGTGTGTATTATCAGGACAGCTATTCTCCGCTCTCCCTCGACTATGTCAGACAGCAGGGCGTTGACTGCTCCGGTCTTCTGTACTACACACTGACACATCTGGGCTACAGCACAAGCGGTTTCAGCTGGAACAATCCTGTTCCTGTGGATACTCCGCACTGGCTGTCGGTGAATGATAACTGCACGATCACCTATAACGGCGTTACTTCCAAAATCGATGTAGAAAAGGCAAACATCCCCTACACAGAGCGTCCCTATTGGGAGTGTGCAGACGGTTCAACTATCACTCCCGGCTCTATGGTCATCGCCGATAATCTCAATGGTGAAGACCACTCCTGGATCTACATGGGCGAATTCAATAACCGTAACGAGGTCATCAGCTACCTCAAATCCATCGGCGTAAATGAGAGCTACATCAACAGCAGTACTGTGGGCGACGGCAGCGGTGACGGCGGAACTCACTGGCGTATTGAGTCAAACGGTTCCAACGGCTGTGTTATCAATAACCGCACTGACGGTAAGAAAGCAACGGCAATGAATATGTACGCCTTCCGTGTTACTCAGAACGAGGTCGAATTCTCTGTGACCAAGCTGGATAAGGATACTCAGATGGTTATCGGCAAGAGTCCTGTTGACAACTCCTCCGCAGTATACGGAGTATACAAGGATAAGGAGTGTAAGAACAAGGTCGGAGAGATCACTATCGGCGAAAAAGGAAAAGGCTCTATCAAGCTGCCTAATGGCACTTATTATGCTAAGGAGATAAAGGCTCCGACTGGATATGACCTCGATCCGACGGTATATACCCTTAAGTCTGGACAGAGCATTCAGTCAATCGAGGTTACTGAAAAAGGCAGTATTATTGTAAACAAGACTGCCGAAGATGGTATCACAGCTGACAGAGAGTTCAAGGTTACAGGCTCAAACGGCAGTTCATATACTGCGAAGACTAACTCTGAGGGTAAGGCAGAGTTCAAAAACTTAGTTGTGTATGATATGAAGACAGGAAAGCCTGTAACTTACAATGTATCCGAGATCAATGTAGACAACCGCTATGAGACTCCAAAGGCTCAGGACATTACCCTTACAAGCGGCAACGCTGATCTGACAGTAGCTGTTGACTTTGAGAATACGCTGAAAAAGGGCAATATCAAGATCAATAAGCAGTCCGAGGATAATCAGAACGGCGACAGGACTTTCACAGTCACAGGCGGCGGTGAGACTTATACGCTGACTACTGCAAATGACGGTACAGCAATAATCGCAAATATTCCCGTTTATGACAGCAGCAACCAGCCCATCACCTATACCATATCCGAAAAGGACGTACCCGTAAGGTATGTAGTTCCTGCGGATCAGAAGACTACCCTTACAGCAGATGCTACAGTCGAGGTAAAGTTCGAGAATAAGCTGAAGAAGTTCACAGCAGAGGTCGTTAAGAAGGATGCGGAGAACGTTACCG
>ERZ857480.108458-NODE-168244-length-12753-cov-6.9810_pt1 | contig 12753 bp, 16 predicted proteins | sample MGYA00519767_ERZ857480 | MGnify/ENA primary metagenome ERZ857480 (study PRJEB31778, sample SAMEA3449210) | human gut metagenome | biome: human gut; feature: human-associated habitat; material: faeces | place: United Kingdom | collected 2010/2012 ...
ATTTTGTCAATTCGCTTTTTGCACAAACCTATAGATTCTTTTTGTGCATTATTTTTTTGATTTCTATTTGATTTTTTTGCGGGGTAAATGCCAATTACGCTTAAGTTGTTGGCATTGATGACCTATGAGGGAGCAATCAATCACGCACTTGACCAAGAGGTCAGAGCCGAGCTTGGACGATACCCTTGCACACAAGTCCGAGAGCCAGCTTACCGATGATGAACGCAAGTACCTGAAACGCAAGAGGGAGAAGAAGTCTTACACCCTTAATGTGAGGTTCACGGAATCGGAAATGCAGGATATTGTTGCGAAGTGTGAGCAGTACGGGTATAAGAACAAAACGGAGTATATCCGTGACTGCGTTCGGGCGAGAGTTGATCTCACTCCTGACCGCACCGAGATTGCCGAATGCAATCGTCTGATGAAACGCATCGGCGCAAATATCAACCAGATACTTGTGCGACTTTACAGCACAGGTCATATCTATGCCGAGGATATTACCGAGATAAAGAAAGGGGTAAACGAGATTTGGCATACACTTCTATCCATACGATCAACGGTCAGCGCAGCGATCGCTTACATCACAAACGGAGATAAGACCGTCAACGGTATATATGTCAACTCTTATGCTTGCAGAGCCGACAGCGCAGGAGCAAGCGAGGACTTCCGAACAGTCCGAGGAACAGGCACAGGACGGACACAAATTCTCGCATATTACATGATACAGAGCTTTGCCCCTGGTGAAGTTACGCCCGAACAAGCCTTGCAGATCGGAGAGGAATTGTGCGACCGTTTCTTACAAGGCAACTACCAATATGTGCTTGCTGTTCACAATGATAAATCGCACCTGCATTGCCACATCATTTTCAATAATACCAATCTGTATAACGGACTTAGCTTTACCTATGAACACAATCAAGGCAAGGTCAAGGACAGGTCATGGGCGCAGTTACGGGCAATATCGGACGAGCTATGCAAGGAACACGGCATTTCTGTTATTGAGCCGAAAGCGAAAGGCGTATCTCACTTTGAGCGTGATATGCAGTTGCAGGGCAAGTCATGGAAAGACAAGCTCCGAGCCAAGATTGCCGAAGTTGCATTTTACAGCAAAGATTTTGCGGATTTTCTCCGAAACTGTTCTGCAAGCGGTATCGAGTATGTTTACAAGCCGCAGAACAAAGTCAAGCTGAAGTTCAGACTTTCGGGCGAGGGACAGCAGAAGTTCACAAGAGCCGACACAGACAGTTACCACACCGACAAAGCCGAAACAATCTGCCGAGCCTGAAACTATCACGGAAACGAGTGAAACCGCAAAGAGAAAAGCTGCTGCGGAACAGGTTGAGAAGTTCTTTGCAGCCCGTCGGGCAAGACGGCAGGCACAGCTTGATATGCTTAACGCAACTGCTACCAAACCCACCGAGCCGAAGCCTGAGCCGTCTGCCCCGACACCACAGCCCACACCTACCGAGAGTAAAGCACCTGAAAAGAAAATAGATGAATGGGCTACTATCCGAGGTATGCGTGACAGCGACAAGATCATTGCAGAGCTTGAAGCGGTTGGCATTATGTCGTTAAGTGAGTTTGGTGGATTTATGCACAATATCCAGTCACCCGAAGATCATACAGACGAGGTTGCCGAGCTGAAAGCACAGTACACGGCAATCGACAAGCTCCTTGCAATGATGAAACAGCGCTCCGACAATTCCGCTACATACAAGGAGTATCAGGAACGGTCAGCGTTTACGCAAAAGCATTTCCGCAAGAAGAACGCTGGCGCAATCGACGCTTACGAAGAAGCTGACAAGTACATCAAGGAGCATATCAAGGCTTATTATGTTGACGGCAAAGCACCCAAGCGGAGCGAACTTGCAGCGCTATCAAAGCAGTTGAAAGATAAGCGTAAAGCCATTATGCCCGAACACAAGGCATATCTTCTCAAACATGAAACGGCGATGCGGTACACCCGACAGGTACGCCAGTACCTTAACGAGCAGTACATGAAGAGTGAGCGTGAGAAAAGCCGTCAACGGACACAGGCAAAACACAGAAATAAAAATACGCTTGAATAAAGAAAGGATACGATAATATGAGCAAAATCGGATACATCAGAGTTTCCAACGAACACCAAGAAACCGCCCGTCAGCAGGAGATCATGTGCGACTATCAGGTTGACCGCATCTTCTCCGAGAAGCTGTCAGGTGCAAACACCGACCGCCCTCAACTCAGGGCTATGCTTGACTATGTGCGTGAGGGCGATACCCTCTATATCGAGAGTATCAGCCGTCTGGGGCGGTCTACAAAGGATTTGCTTAACATCATTGAAACTCTCACCGAAAAGGGAGTAACGCTTATCAGCCACAAAGAAAAGATTGACACGGACACTCCTACGGGCAAATTCATGTTGACTGTGTTCGCTGCCCTCTCACAGTTGGAGCGTGAGCAGCTCAAACAGCGACAGCGTGAGGGCATCGAGATCGCTAAGGCTCAGGGCAAGTACACGGGACGGAAACCTATCCCCACCGACTGGACAAGGTTCGGGCAGCTCTATGGGGAATGGAGAGCCAAGAACATCACAGGCAGGGATTTTATGCGTAGAATGGATATGTCGGCAAATACCTTTTACCGCCGTGTGCGTGAGTATGAACTCTGTCACGGCATCACCGAGCAGACCTCTGCTTGACCGTCTGGCGAACGGAAACGTCCTACAGCACCGTCCGAGCCTGCGGAGCGGAAAACTAACCGCCGAAAAGAAAAAGCCCTCAGAAACGCTTACAGAGCGTTTCCGAGAGCTTGCGGTTATTCTGTTCCAATAGGGTTTGTGCCTGTTGTGGTATGCTTCACAATGCCTAATCGGACTTGTGTGGAACGGAAAACAGGAGCGCCATTAGGCTATGGTTATCTGAACAGATATTATTTACGCCAGCTTTACCACCAGCGTTACACTAAAACAATCCTCATGTATCTCTGCATAGACCTCTCCGCCCATGAGCGACATCAGCCGTTTGCAGATGAACAGCCCCAGACCGTTTCCCTGAATCTTATCAGCATTGCTGCCGCGATGAAAACTCCCGAATATCTGCGGAAGTTCCTTTTCTTCAAGGGTACAGCCTGTGTTCGTCACTGTGATAAGCTCACAGCCGTCCATTTTATCGAAACTGATCTCGATCCGCCTGCCGTCACCGTATTTGACCGCATTTTCAATCAGGTTTTGCAGACATTCAGCCAGGCGGTCTGCATCGCAGGAAAAGATACAGTCATCATATTTGTGTATGACAAATTCCGTACCCGAAGCACCGAGCTGCGGTGCATATCGCGCCTGAATTTTCGTGATGATCTGACTCAGGAACACCTCGCCCTGTGTGACTTCAAAGCTCATGAAATCCTCACTTGCGGCTTTGGTGATCTCGCTGACAAACTGCTCGATCTCGTCCGCGCGCGCATTGATGCTCTCCGCGGCACTGCGGCGTTTTTCTTCATCGCTGTATATTCCCCGTGCAAGCGCCTTTGCATTCAGCTTGATCGCAGAGAGCGGCGTTTTGATGTCATGAGAAAGTGAGAGCAGGAGCAGTTTCTTGTCCCTCTGCATGGAAAGCTCCTTCTTCCGGTCGTCCTCAATCTTCTCTCGCAGGAGGTTGACACCCCATGTAAATTTTCCGAAAAAACGGCTTTTCTGTTCGGGTATCGGTACTGCAAGATTGCCCCTTGCAAGCTCCTGCGGAACATCATTGAGGCTGCCAAAAGGCTTTATCACATTCCGCCAGATATAGGCAAATACACTGCATAATGCTATAAGCAGAATACCTAAAATACAGTTCATTGCGATCATCATACTGCTCCGGTTTCCGAGCGAGTATTCCACACGGTACAACTTCTCGTTTGCTTCTATGATAACATAGTGTTCATCACTTTGATAGAGGGCATCGCCCGTGTAAACCCCTATGATATGCGGATAGTCTGCGAGGTCATAGCTGCCTGTTTCCGTGATCTCGTCTGCAAGACGTTTTGCTTCTACACGGTATTGTCCGTCAGCATATATCCGGTTCTGTAACATGACGATATTCAGCACCGCCGCAAGTATCAGAAATAATGCAATGACCACGATACACAGCCTTTTGAACGCCCTCATACGAACTTATACCCCACGCCCCAGACGGTCAGCAGACGCTTGGCATTTTTTGGATCATCGCCCAGTTTTTGCCGCAGACGGTTGATATGCACATGAAGGGTTTGCAGCTCCGAATCACTGTCACTGCCCCATACCGTTGAAAATAAATATTCTTTTTTCAGCGCCTTGCCCTGATTTTCGATAAGTAATGCCAGCAGGTCAAATTCCTTTGCGGTAAGCTCTGCGGGTTTGCCGTCGATATCTGCGGTCTTATTTGCGAGATTGAGCGTGACACCGCTTGCTGAGAGCATATTCCGCTGATACCTTCGCTTGAAGATGCCCTTGATCTTTGCAAGCAGAATATCTATATCATAGGGCTTCTCGATGTAATCATCAGCCCCTAAATCCAATCCGTTCAGCTTATCTTCCTTGTCTGTCCTTGCGCTGACTATGAGTATCGGCGTATCAGCATTCTCACGCAGCTTTGAGCATACTGCAAATCCATTCATATCAGGCAGATTGATGTCAAGCACCACGAGCCTTGCGCCGTATCGCTCGAAAAGCTGTACAGCTCGTTCTCCGCTTTCCACTGCCGACACAGTATACCCCTCGGTACGCAGAAAATCCGTAAGCAGTATTTGAAGTTCCTTATCGTCCTCAACAATCAGAATATCGGTCATAAAAAATCACCACCTACCACTATTGTACCATATCGGTGGCAATATTACAAGTATCACCAGCCCTGTTCCATCAGCCAATTATTCAGTTCTCTTTCACGGTCACGCAGTTCCTTTTCTCCATCGTCAAAGTGTCCCATTTCCTTTTCTCCCATGATACCGCCGTCAACAATATATAGAACACGGCTGCACTTGGCGGCTACTTTGGGATCATGCGTCACGCACATGATCGTCGTGCCGTCACGGTTGAGGGATAAAAGCTCATTCATGACCTCATCAGAACTGGAACGGTTCAGTGCTCCTGTAGGTTCATCGGCAAATATCATCTTAGGCGAGTTTATCATACTGCGGCAGATGCACGCCCTCTGGAGCTGCCCACCCGATACCTCGTTGATATCATTGCCGCCCACATCGTCAATACCGAGCCTGCGCATAAGCTGCCGCCCACGCTCCTCGGTCGCCTTGTGGCTCTCGGTGTTCTTTTTCGATTTTACCGCAGGAAGAATGATGTTATCCAGTACGGAAAGATTTTTCATCATATACATCTGCTGGAAGATAAAGCCCATTTCGTCCAGTCTGAGCTGTGAAAGCGCCTTGTCTGAGAGCTTTGCAGTTTCTTTGCCGTTAAAGATGACCTCGCCTGCGGTCACTCTGTCCATTCCCGAAACGCAGTACAGCAGCGTGCTTTTGCCCGAACCCGACGGACCCATGACCGCAACCATTTCGCCTTCGCTGATGGTGAGGTCGATGTTTTTCAGAACATTGTTTTGACGCTTGTTCACAATGTAGGTCTTGCAAAGTCCCTTTGTCTGTAAAACTGTATTCATAATAATATTCTCCTTATTCAATGGAAGCCGTATCGCTCGGTTTTATTGTTCTTGTGTAGAGTGCAGTCAGTGCAGCACTTAAAACAGTCATGCAGAAAATTATCACAGGGTACAGCCCGAATATTTCAAGTATATTGAACTGATACTCAATACTTCCTATAGCACCCATCATTCCAAAGAGCGGATCCATTATCAGCTTTGTAAGCGGCATAAGCAGAACAGATGCTGTCACTATCCCTGTAAGCACTGTTATCCCGAACCGCATGGTGTGGTGTGCGATCACGGATCCGTGTCCGAAGCCCACCGCCTTTATCAGTGCGATTTCTGCACGCTCCTTTGAGATAAAGCTGCGTTCCATCAGCACGGCAAGCAGTACGATGATGACAAGCGAGAGCATCAGCACCAGATTTTTCACCGCCGCGATCGTATCGCCCACGCCCATACAGTCTTTGACAAAGCCTTTGGTGTCGAATATGTTCTTGTTGTCAAAGATCCCTTTAAGCTTTTCTATCCGCTCATCTATGACCGTCTTGTCGGGGTGATCATCAAAGTTTATCTGATACGCAAATGAAGATATCATCAGGCTGTCGGGAATGCTTACATCTTCATGAAATCTTGCACACTCGCCTAAATTATTGAAGCACTGAAAGTATGCAGTTATGATGAATTCTCTTTCCTCACCGCCGATGTTCACGGTCACTCTGTCGCCTATTTCAGCGCCCAGCTTTTCGGAGATCTGCTTTGTCACCGCTATCTCATCAGGTTTTATGGGTGCGGAGCCGTCGGTGTAATCATAATCGGTAGTCTTGGTGTCCATGCAATTTAAGAAGTTTACCTGAAAGCTGCCGTTTTTCGCTGTAACAGGCAGCTTGTACCAGACCTCCAGATAAACATTGCCCGGCATATCGTTTTCCGCAAGAATATTCACTATCTCGTCTTCCGTTTCACGAATAGTCTTTGCACCCGCAATGATTTCCATAGCCCTTGTTGAATCGTTCATATACACGTCGCTTTCGGTTATTGACAGAAGATACAGCAGGCTGTCGCTGTCAAGGGTATTGGCTGTCACTGCAAGTATCATAACGAGAGCCGTACATATAGCAAATACCGCTGTGAGTATGCCGTACTGCTTAGGTTCGCTTGTAACATCGTTGAGTGCCAAAAAGCCGGTGCTGCCCAGTCTGCTTTTGCCAAGTGCCATGATACTGCGCTTTTTGAAACGTTCACCCGTCTGACCGCTGCGCACTGCATCGATTGGCGAGAGCTTTTTGATTTTTCCTGTACTGCCCCAGCCGAAAAGCATTATGATCAGCACCACGGCAATACAGCAGATAATGCCTATCATGGTGCCGTTGTCATTGCCGAGCATCATATTTTCGCTGACACTTTTCAGCAGCATATTCCCGAACGGTACACTGCCGAAATATCCGATCACCGCTCCCACAAGGGCAATGCCGAAATACTTGACAAGATACAGCACTCTGATGGAGCTGTTCGGAAGCCCGATCGCCTTCATTACGCCGATCTCACGGAATTCCTCTGCGATTGTGAAGCAAATTGTGAATCGCAGCACCACGAAAGAAACGATCAGCAGTCCGGCACTCACCACAAGAATGATCGCCGCCACAAGCATATTCATGATATAGGTCATTTTAATCATGTCATTGCTGCCCGAAAACAGAATGCCGTTCTGCTCGTTCAGCTCAGATTCAAGAGCTGTCGTGTTGTCAGTGCGGATATAGAATACATGACCGCAACTGTAATTGCGGATCGTTTCATCCGCCATGAGAGTTTCAAAGTCCGCACTGTTCAGCAGAAGCCGGGGATTTCCCATTATCTCCGAACCGAGCAGCGCATCCTTTGCGAAACCAGCCACTTCAAGCGGCAGCTTTGTTTCGCCAAGTTCCACAGAAAATCTGTCGCCGGTTTTCACGCCCTCACGCTTCGGTACTGAGCCTGTAATATATACCTTGCCCTTTTCAACCTTTGTGATGATCTCGTCGTTCATGTCAAAGAAATTCTGCTTGATATCATTGATATCGCATACCAGTGCGATATTTGAAAATTCCATGAGCTTGCCATGATCCGTTTTCAGTTTGTCACTGGAAGCATATACCACATTTTCGATTTTGCATTCCGATACATTTTTACTGTGTTCAAGCAGATCCGATAAGGTATCTTCCTCGCCGGTGCTACGCTCGATGATATGATAATCCCCGATGCCGGCTTTCTCGAAATAATAGTCAAGACCGCCGATCACCGCAACAATGTTATTCACACTCGCCGCTGCAAACATCGAGCAAAGTATGACGAACAGCAGAATAATGATGTTCATGGTTTTCTTGCGTTTCAGATCTTTTTTCAGTATTCTCCAAAACATAGTGCATTCCTCCGTATCTTGTATTGGTATTCTCTATGCTTTGATTATAGCACAGAAATTCTTAACAAGTCTTTAACTTTTGAAAAGCCTTAATAAAAAAGCAGACGCTCCATAAAAACGAAGCATCTGCCATAAAAGATTTTTACCATTTTTCTGTATTCTTCAAAAACTCAAAACATCTTGGATATTTCTTTTCAAAGCTCTTAGTCAGAGGATTTCGCTTAACTTCCTCTATCGTATGGATACCGAGAAAAGCGAGAATATCAAGCACATCTGTCTGGTCGGTGATCCTCGGCACTAAGCCTGCAAAGTGAACTGCACGGACTTTCAGCAGGAGCAGACTTTCTATCTTTGCGATATACAGCATGATATTGGAATAGCTGTTATCCGTTATCCATTCCAGCTTGCCAATAATTTCCGTGACCTCCGGTAGACCGTAGGAATCGTTATTGATCCAGTCTTCGTCAAGTCCTTTTTCATCAGCGACCTAACGGATCAATGCCTGAACTTCTTCCGTCATATCCCTTGTTGCTGTATCCACGTCCATCGTATAACCACCGCTTCGGAGCTTGTTGTAAAGCATCGCAAAACCGCCGATAGCCCTGATTTCAATAGTAATATGATGAGTTTTCAGCTTATCATTCAACGCTTCAAGTGCATCCTTAAAATCATCAAGTGTACATTCAATTCCAATCATTACACACCTCAGAACATAACATTCATTTTATAGTAAACATTTTCTTCCTTCAGCCCATGATTGCTCAGTACAAGCGGCTCTGCAAGTGGCTGACATTCTGTAAGTTTCTGTAGGTTAGAAAGCTCAAAGAGCTTATCAAGGTGATAATAGCTGATGATGCAGTAAAGCAGAACTTTTGTTTTATCGGACATCCTTTGCACGTCAAGCTGTGCGATCTCGTCTTTTTTTCGGTCAGCATGGGTAACAAGCCTGTGCAGATACCTGTGCAGACTGTAATAATCATTACTGTTCCAGTCATTTTGCGGAGCGTAGTAAGGCTTTACATTCAACATAACTCTCACCCTTTCTGTAGGATATAGATTCGACAGGCACGGCTGCCTTTCGATTACCTTAATTATAGCACTTTTCAGCTTGACTGTCAAGGAACATTTTATCGTAAATTCGGTCTTTACGAAGTAAGCAAAACCTATCCAGGGCAGTGATTGCCCTGAACAGGTTTTACCGATTATTCCCTTACTCCTGAACCTCTCTCATTAAAGCCACCCCATCCTTAAACCCAACCTTGTAAGCAACTCTCATCTCAGCGGCAGCGGTATCGCTCACGCAGTCCAGTATCTTGTGAAACACATCTATCTGCTCCTCACTCAGCGAATTTTCAAACGGAATGCAGAGCTTGTTGAATTCGTCCGAGAACTCAGCAGCGTGAATGTCACCCACACGAAGGTTGTAAATCATATCAATCATTGTAAGCACCCTTTCGGTAATAATTTAGCTTGCTGTACCTGTCTTACAATGTTTGTCTGAAAACTTCTTTATGCCTACTGTCGTAAGTCTCAGGGCATGAAGCAGCTCATGGCTGGTCTTGGCTTGATCCTCCTCGCAATCATTCTCGTACCTGTACTTGAGGGTATGATGACCGGTGCGGTGTAATCTGAATACCGAAAATTCAGAATGGAGACAAGCGTAACGGGCGGCTGAACGCTATATAAATAACGCCGATCAATAAATTATGAAAGGTCGCTCATGCGGTGGGTTTGTGGTGGGTATATGAGCGATATGACAAAATGGGTATAAATATCGGTTACTTGACGGCAAACCGAACAAGTGCAGGAGATGAGGTATACACACCATTTTATGCGGTTGAACCGCTGACGGAGTTCCTGCCGAAAGATAAGCGGATATGGTGTCCGTTCGATGAGAACTGGAGCGCCTTTTATCAGTGTCTTTCGGAGAATGGCTATGATGTGATCCGAAGCAGTCTGCAAGAGGGACAGGATTTCTTTTCTTTTGAGCCTGACAAATGGGATATTCTTGTGAGTAACCCTCCTTTCAGCAAAAAGAATGAAGTGCTGAAACGTGCTTTTTCTTTTCAGAAGCCCTTCGCTCTGCTCCTGCCTGTGAACAGTATTCAAAGCAAGACTCGGTATCAGATCTTTGAAAATCGAATACAGATGCTTTGCTTTGACGGGCGTATAGATTACCACACATGGCAGAACATGGAATGTTACACTAAGGGCAATCACTTCAGCTCTGCTTATTTCTGCCGTGACCTTCTGCCCTCCAAACTGGAGCTTCGGCAGCTTGTCAAATATGACAGACCTTTAGTCACTCCCACGATTGGAGGTGATGAATAATGGGAATTATCAGCGATGCGATAGATGCACTGGAAGATTGGTGTAAAGACTTGTTCAAGGACGGCATCCAGTCTCAGTTTGACGGCATTTCCGACCTTCTGTCCGATACGTTCTCGCAGACTACGGGAACGGACGGCAGCGGTGGACTTGTCAATGACTTCGTAACTCAGCACCCGTCACAGTTTACCGGAGGCGGTACAGGCGGAACTACGATCTGGTCAACTATCGAAACGCTTTGCAACAATGTCGTAGTGCCTATCGGCGGTTTCATTCTGACAGTTATCCTGCTGAATGAACTGATACAGATGGTACTGCGAGGAAATAACTTCAAGGACTTCGATGATAGTATCTTTATCAAGTGGATCATCAAAGCCTTGTGCGGTGTAATGCTTGTCGTCAACACATATTACATCGCATCGGCACTATTCTCGTTTGGCACAACGGTATGCTCCAACGGACTTACCACACTATTCGGGACCGGAGATTATCTATCCTCCACGCTCTCGATCAATCCGTCTGCACTCAGCGGTCTGAGCTTGGGTGAGCTGATGACGGTGTGGTTTATTTCCCTTATTGTTCATCTTGGAGTGCTGATTCTGATAGTGGCTATTGTTATTACACTCGCTTCAAGAATCATTGAGGTTTTCATGTATTTATCAATTGCTCCTATCCCTATGGCAACCATGATGGACAGCGGTGAATGGGCTTCTATCGGTAAGAACTGGATCAAACAGCTTCTCGCTCTTTCTTACCAGGGGTTCTTCATCGTGGTAGCTCTCGACATTTTCAAGACGCTTTTCAGCAATGCGATTACTGCTCTGAACGCAAGTACAGACGGGGTGATCCTGCAAATGGGACTGCTTCTCGGTTATACCGCAGCACTTATCTTTACGATTCTCCGTACCGGAGCTATCAGCAAATCAGTGTTCAACGCTCACTGAGAACAAGATCGGAGGTTATTATTTGGCACATTATGTACCGATCCCGAAAGATTTGAATGACATCAAGGAAAAGTTCATCATGGGATTCACAAAGAGACAAGTAATATGCTTCGGTATCGGTCTTGTTCTTGGTGCGCCTGTGTACTTTCTCACAAGAGCATCTATCGGGATGTCGGGAGCTATCTTCGCTATGGGTGCGGTCGCTGCACCTGCGATTCTCTGCGGTATTTACAAGAAAAACGGCGTGTTCTTGGAGAAACAGGTGAAGTTCATGCGTGAATACTTCACAAGACCACGAAAGCGATATTACAAATCAACCAACATCTTCGCTTCTGTCGAAAGGCAGATCGAATACAACAGAATCAAGAAGAAGCTGAGAGATGCCGAAAGAAAAGGCGGTGCATAACGCTCTCAGCGTTAGCACTATCCCTTTCCTATTGTAATAGTGTAACTTTCGGTGTCTCCGCTTTGAATATAAACGGAGGTCACTATGGGCTTTAGAAAGAAAGATGCCAGGAAAAGTGATAACCGCAGCAAAGCAAAGGTTATCATGGGCAAGCCTGCCTCTCAGTTATCAAAAGAGGAGAAAAAGATACTATCCGCAAGAATGGCGGAGATCAGGAGTGCAAACGGCGGTAAGAATACTGTGCAGAACACGATCCCGTTCCTTTGTATGTATAAGGACGGAGTGTGTCAGGTCAGCGAGAACTTCTTTTCCCTGACGGTGCAGTTTTTCGATGCCAACTACTCCATTTCGGAGTTTGACGAGCAGAACAATATCTTTTCAAAGTATTGCGATGTTATCAATCTCTTTGACAACACGATCAAATTCCAGCTTACCTTTGAAAATCAGAACAGGTCAAAGGAAAAGCTCGTAAAAACGGTGCAGATACCCGAACAGGACGATGATTTCAATGCGATCCGCAAGGAGTACAGCGAAATGCTGACCGACAAGCTGATGAAAGGCTCTAACGGGCAGTCGGCAAGAAAGTTCCTGACTTTCGGTATCGAATCCACATCATACAAGGCAGCAAGGGCGAAGCTCATGTCGATCAAGAATGATGTAATCAAGGGTTTTAAGGCTTTCGGAGTTGAAGCAGAAATGCTTGACGGCAAGCAGAGACTTGAAGCTCTGTATTATACCCTGAACCCTTACAGAAATTCCCCATTTCTTTTCGATTGGGGTGAAATGCTGAGGGTAGGAATGGACACAAAGGATTTCATCTGTCCGTCCTCGTTCAAATTCAATAAGAGCGATTTTGAGATCGGCAATGCCTACGGTGCTGTGTGGGGTATGAATATCCTCGTCGGAGAGCTGCCCGATGAAATTCTCAAGGACTTCCTTTGATGTAGTATAATAAAACTTGACACACCAACCTCAAAGAAGTAAAATGGAAACAGAAAAAATGGAGGAAAAGGAATGTCAGAAAATAAACAATATGAAAATGAGTACAAAGTGCAGGCAGTAAAGCTTGCAAAAAAATAGGGGCGG
>ERZ857480.75324-NODE-116675-length-12735-cov-7.9193_pt1 | contig 12735 bp, 12 predicted proteins | sample MGYA00519767_ERZ857480 | MGnify/ENA primary metagenome ERZ857480 (study PRJEB31778, sample SAMEA3449210) | human gut metagenome | biome: human gut; feature: human-associated habitat; material: faeces | place: United Kingdom | collected 2010/2012 ...
CATTGCCCGCCAGATGATCACCAAGTACGGCTTCTCCGAGCGGCTGGGCCCGGTGGTGTACGGTACCTCTCAGGAAGAGACGTTCCTGGGCCGCGACTTTGCACAGGGCAAGGGCTACAGTGAGACCACTGCTGCCGAGATCGACAGCGAGATGCGGGATATCATCGACGAGGCCTACGAGACCTGCCGCCGCACCCTGACGGAGCACATCGACCAGCTGCACGCGCTGGCCAAGGCCCTGATGGAGCGCGAAAAGCTCAACGAGCAGGAGTTCAACACCGTGATGGCGGGCGGCACCCTGGCCCCCCGTGACGACGAGGAGCCCAAGGCGGAAGAGCCTGCCCAGCCGGCTCAGACCACGGTAGAACCGGCAGAGCCCGCCGAACCGGCAGAGCCCGCCGAGATGGCGGAACAGACCCGGCCCGTGGAGACTCCGGCAGAGGAGGCCCCGGCCCAGAAACCCGAAGAATAAACCCGGAAAGGGGAGAGTGTTGTGGAGGAAAATTTTGAACCGGTCGCACGGACACGCGCCAATTACTACACCCCGGGCAGCCCGGTGCAGTTTGTCTGCGTGGAGCTGCTCAAGGGCGAGATCAGCGGCGAGCACGCGGTCTGCCTGACCTTTAAGAATATTTCCAAGGTGACGCTGACCGCCCTGGAGATTCATTTCAAGTGCAAGGGCGTGGACGGCATCATCCTCTGCGAGGACGAGTTTGAGTATCGTGACATTGCCGTGAAGCCCGGCGAGAGCTTTGGCATGGACGATGCCGTGTTTGTGACCCAGAAAGCCATCACCAGTGTGGATGTTTCCCTCAAGAACGTCTACAACGGCAAGCGGGTGGTCCATCTGGACGCCATCAAGCGGGTGCGCCTGCCGGCCCCCCGCCGCCTGAGCCCCGAGCTGCAGAAAGCACTGGAGGCCCGGATGAACCGTCAGGGCCTGAAGTATATGCCCCAGGTATTTGAAAACGGCTGGTACTGCGCCTGTGGCGCGTTCCACCCGAAAGAAGAGGATACTGTATACTGCACCGAGTGCGGCTGTGACCGCATCCTGCTGCAGAACGCCCTGAACACCCTGCTCCAGCCGGAGCAGCCGGACCCCGTGCCCGCTGCCCAGCCGGAAGCACCGGTGCGGCCCGTTCAGCCTGCCGCGCAGGAAGAGCCTACCCGTATCATGAGCAGCGCAGCCCAGGAAGAGGCGACCCGGGTCATGCCTGCCCGCCCCCATGTGGAGCAGGCGGCCTCCTTTGCGCCGCCGCTGGAGCCGGTGGAAGCCGGAGAGCAGACCCGCATCCTGGATGCACGGAACTACCAGCCTGCTGCCCGCGCGGCCCGGCCGGACGACGAGGGCACCCGTGTGATGCCTGCCGCCGTGCGGGACGCTGCCCCGGCACCGCAGCGCGCTCCGGAGCCGCAGCCCGTGGATGAGGAGGACTACGAGGAGGAAGCGGACTCCCGTGACAGCATCGCTGAGACCCTTATCCGCTGGGTTCCGCCCATCACGGCCATCATCTGCGCAGGCATTGCGCTGTGGGGCTTTGTGTATTATCAGTTTATCCTGTAAAACAGCAGCGGAGGAGGCGGTGAGCGTTTCCTCCGCTTTTTTGTTGCAACTGCTATTTGGCTCCCCTGCCAGGACAGACTCCCTCCGGCCGGAGGGAGATGTCGCGCCAGCGACAGAGGGAGGATAGCTGGACGCGCCAAAGCGCGGCCTGAGAGGTTTTATTTCAAATCAAGGAAGTGGCAATATGGTAGACGAGACGTTACAAGCGGCGTTTGAGATCAAGACGGCCTGCGATGAGATCAGCCGCAAGCTGCTGCGCTGGCACTGGGAGCAGAAGCCCGGGGCCCACAGCCTGGATGCCCTGCTCAAGCACCTGGCCCAGCGCCAGAAAGAAAGCCCGGATTACTACGACCGAATGCCGGACCTGAGCGGAAAGACCAGCTGGCAGCAGCTGGATACCACCCTGTGTATGCGGGTGCTGCTGGACCCGGAAAAAGACGCGGCCAAGCCTCTGGACCTGCTGGGCAATACGCCGCACCCCTCGGCGGCCCGCCGGGCCTGCAACGCGGTGCGCACGGCCCGCAACGAAGCCGCCCACGCGGCGGACCGCACCGATGGCACCCAGGCGGCCATCCTCTTCAACGAGGCCATCGAGAGCCTGGAAGAGGGCTATGCGGGCACGGCGCTCAAGACCAGTGAGCTGGAGCAGTATTACCGGATGGCGGAGGATTTCCTCAGCCGCTGCGGGGCCAAAAAGCCGCTGGCCTCGGCCAAGGCAGAGGAAGAAGAGCCCCGTGCCAGCACGCGAAACCGGAATGGCACAAAGCCCCGCAGCCAGAGCCGCGGCAGCGGAAGTTCCCGCAGCGGAAATGCCCGCCGGACAAACAGCGGGCGGAGTGCGGGCCGGGGCAATGGCTCCCGCAGCCGCGGCAGCGGCCGCAAAAAGCAGCGCCGGGTGCACTACAGCCGCAAAATGGCCGTGGTGCTGGTGGCGGCGGTGGTGCTGGGCCTGGTGGTCCGGGCTGTCAGTATGGGCCTGTTTGCAAAATAATGCAGGAAAGACAAAGAACCGAGAGGACTTTTCCGGATGGAGAAGCGCTCCCGGTTCTTTTTATGTGCCCGGGCCATACAATGGCATCAGAACCCAAAAGGGAGGGAGGACCACGGAAAGGACAGGGATTTTACCACTGTTTGGCGGGCTGGCGCTGTTTCTGTTTGGAATGGACCGGATGAGCGAGGCACTGCAGCAGGCAGCGGGGGAGCGGCTGCGGCGGGCATTGGCAGCCCTGACCCGCACCCCGCTGACCGGGGCGCTGGCCGGGATGGTGGTCACGGCAGTGATGCAAAGCAGCTCGGCCACCACGGTCATGGTCATTGGGTTTGTCAGCGCCGGGCTGCTGGAGCTGCCCCAGGCGGTGGCAGTCATCTTTGGGGCCAACATCGGCACCACGGTCACGGCCCAGCTGCTGGCGTTCCGGGTGGAGGAAATGCTGGGGCTGGTGCTGTTCGGGGGCTTTTTTCTCTGTGCAGTGGCCCGGACAGAGCGGGGGCGGCAGATGGGGACGGCGGTGTTTTCATTCGGGCTGCTCTTTGCGGGGATGGAGCAGATCCAGAGCGTGGTGGAGCCGCTGGCCCTCCGCCCGGAGTTTGAGGCCTGGATGGCGCAGGTGCGGGAAAAGCCGCTCTGGGGTCTGCTGCTGGGGCTGGGGATGACGCTGGTGGTGCAGAGCAGCTCGGCTACCATCGGCGTGCTGCAGGGCGTGGCACGGCAGGCCGGGCCGGACGGGGTGCACAGCCTGCTGGGACTGGCCGGGGCCGTTCCGGTATTGCTGGGGGATAACGTCGGCACGACCATTACGGCGATTTTAGCGGCGGCGGGCGGCACCCGGGACGCCAAACGGGCGGCGGCCGCCCATTGCTGCTTTAACCTCTCGGGGTCACTGGTCTGCCTGCTGGCCCTGCCGTGGTTCGTGCAGCTGGTGGAGCTGCTGCCGCCGGAGGGAGAAGAGCTGGAAATGATCGCAAGGCAGATCGCCAACGCACACACGTTGTTCAATGCCCTCTGTACCCTGATCTGGCTGCCGCTGACGCCTCTCATGGTCCGGCTGGTAACGACACTGGTGCCGGAAAAAAGAACAGAATAAGGTCAAAACCGTGGCCATGGCAACGGCGTGGGGTTGACAGATGTGGTATACTGATGTTAACTTTCAAAAGGAGGTCTATCATGATCCGGAAAATCATTCACATAGACGAAGAAAAATGCAATGGCTGTGGTGCCTGTGTCACCGCCTGCCACGAGGGAGCCATCGGCCTTGTCAACGGCAAAGCCAAGCTGATGCGGGACGATTACTGCGACGGCTTTGGCGACTGCCTGCCCGGCTGCCCCACCGGTGCCATTACATTCACCGAGCGGGAGGCCGCTGCTTACGATGAGCAGGCTGTGCTGGAAAACAAGCAGAAAAAAGCAGCGGCTGCACAGGCAGCTCCTGCCCAGCCCGCAGCCTCGGCATTTCACGGCTGCCCGGGCAGCCGGATGCACCAGTTCCACCGGGAGGAGGCAGCGGCTCCTGCCGCGGCTGCTCCGGGAAGTCAGCCCTCACAGCTGGCCCAGTGGCCCTGCCAGATCAAGCTGGTGCCTGTGAACGCCCCCTACTTTGCAGGGGCCAAGCTTCTGGTGGCGGCAGACTGCACGGCGTATGCCTATGCCAATGTCCATCAGGAGTTCATGCGGGGCAAAGTGACGCTGATCGGCTGCCCCAAGCTGGACGATGTGGATTACAGCGAAAAGCTGACCCAGATCCTGCGCCAGAACGACATCAAGAGCGTGACCGTTCTGCGGATGGAAGTGCCCTGCTGCGGCGGGCTGGAGCGGGCTGTGGTCACGGCCCTGCAGAACAGCGGCAAAATGATCCCCTGGCAGGTGGTCACATTCTCGGTGGACGGCAAAATTCTGGACCGCTGAGAAGCGCGTGACCTGATTAAAAGAGAGGAACGAAGAAAAACGGCAGGTGCCCCCATTCAGAGGGGAACCTGCCGTTTTGGCGTGTGTGTTTATTGGATGGCGTTGAGAGTGCTCTGGACGAGCTGCGCGATCCGTTCCAACGTCTGCCGCAGCTGGACGAACGAGGCAATGTCGCTGTCCTGAATGAGATCTGTGGGGGCCGAGAGGTTGTTGACAACAGGGGCCACAGAGCCCGTGAGGGTCACAGAGACATCATGGGCGGGGATCTCCAGATGGATGTCCACCGGGATGCTGTCGTCAAAAAGAAGAGACTTGAGGGGCAGGCCCAGCACCAGCGTGGGGGAGCCAACGCCCTCCGACGGGAACTGAAAATAAGTAAAGCCCTGGGGATCGTAGTCCGGGTGGACGATCCACTTGGGGTCCAGTTTCAGGGTGTAGCCGGACATGTCCTGCATGGCCACCTGAGAATCCGGGACGCCCAGCATCTGGGCCAGCTGCGCCTGCGAGACGTAATTGGGCAGCGACCACTCGGGGAAGAACGTCCCTACCAGCGGGTAGCTGGAAACGACGGAATCCCGCAGGGTCCGGTAAAGCTTCCCGGCATTGAACAGAGTCTGGTCTGCATCAATATAGACATCGGTGAAAAAGTTGTCGCCGCTGGTTTCGGTGGTGGCGGCATCGCGGGAGTAAAGATAAAGCTGCAGCTGGCTGGGGGAGTAGAGGCCGGTCATCCGGCCCTCTGTGGCCCCGGCCTGGTCCAGAATGGAGTAAAGGGCCGGGTGGGTGGTGCCGCCCTGGGAGGTGACAGCGTAAGTGAACTCGAAATCCGCGCCCTGCTGCAGGGCTTTCAGCTTGCAGTTTGCAAGGCCGTAAAGGACAAGAGCCGCCACGATGCAGACTGCCGCAAGGCAGAGCAGAAGAGTGACAACGGCACGGGAACGCTTTTTGCGGGAAGATGCCATAGAGAACGCCTCCTTTTATTGAGAATACGAACCAGAACTTAAAAATCGTGCAAGCTGCCGGGGATTTTGGATCAAAATAAATTTTTCGGGGTATTGCCGGGCAATTTGCCGGTATCCGGCAATCCGGGCAGGTGTGCGGCCCTGATATAAGACCCACCAGACGAATTCAGCGTCGATCTTTTCCATACAGCCGGGCGCGGAGGAATCCCGCACAGCGCCCCGGTTGGCCCACCACCGCCGGATGACCCGCCAGAGGCAAAGAAAGCGGTTGAATGCAAGGACGATGATCTGGTCTGCCTCTTCCAGCCGCCGGGCATAACAGGTTTTGGTGTAGTTTCCGTCCATGACCCAGCTGCTGTGGGTGTCAAGAAACGAGGTGACCAGCTGCTCCTCCTCTCCCGGAACGCGCTCCACCCAGCCGGGCAGAAAGTGTACAGCGTCCAGATGCAGGACCGGAGCGTGATAAAAACTGCCCAGCTGTTTGGCAAGGGTGGATTTTCCGCTGCCGCTGAGGCCCAGAATCGCAATTTTCATAAAAAACCTCTTAATGGCAGGCTTTGACAAAAGCGTCAAACAGGGCCTGCTGGCGGGGGTCGGCCTCGCTGAGCCACTCCGGGTGCCACTGGACCCCGAGGCAAAACGTTGCGTCCGGCTTTTCCAGCGCCTCGATGAAACCGTCCTCGCTGAGGGCGGCAATTTCCAGCCCCGGAGCCACCCGGCTGGCTGCCTGATGATGCTGGCTGTTGACCAGAACGGTGTCCTGCTTTAAGATCTCCGCCAGCAGGGTGCCCCGGCGGACGGTCACGGTGTGGATTTTAGCCCAGTGATCGTTGTGAGGCAGATGCTCTAGGGGCTTGATGTCCTGATACAGCTCCCCGCCGAGGAACGCGTTCAGCACTTGGATGCCCCGGCAGATGCCGAGGATGGGCTTGCCCGCCGCAAGGAATGCGTGGAGCAGCTTGGGCTCAGCGGCATCCCGAAGGGGATTGGGCTCCCCGCAGGCCGGGATGCGCTCCTGCCCGAAGAGGCTGGGCTCAATGTCGCCGCCGCCGGGCAGCAGCAGGCCGGCACATTCCAGCGCCACGGCCACGGCCTTTTCCGGGTCAGCCAGCTCCACCCAGCGGACGGAAGCACCCGCCCGGGCCAGACTTTCCACATATTTGGATTGTGCGGTGGTCAGCTCCGGGTCGGCGCTCATCCGGGGCATGGCGATCGTAATGGACATTTTATCATCCTCTCAAATTTTCACATAAAGCAAAAACCCGGAACTTTTCAGTTCGGGGCGTTTTGGCGGAAAGATGGGGATTCGAACCCCAGAACGCTTTTGACACGTTACACGATTTCCAGTCGTGCGCCTTAGACCAACTCAGCCATCTTTCCACATCTTCTGTTTTGCTTTCGGGCCGTGGCCCTCAGCACTCCACTATAATACCTGAAACAAAGGGTTTTGTCAAGCAATTTTTCAAAAAAATTTGTATTTTTTCAAAAAGGACGATGGTGCGTAGTACGACTTTTGAACGGAACTCCCGAACGCCTGCAAAACCTCTTGACGCGGGGAAAAAGAAAGACTATGATGAGAGCAGAGAGAGTGCGGACCCTGGTAAAAACGCAGGGTCAGGAACGAACAGGGAGGAAAATACAATGAATTATTCTGATGTTTTAAACAACGCGCGGCAGTGTATCGGCAAATACTGCAAGGCCTGCCCGGTGTGCAATGGCGTGGCCTGCAAAAACCAGGTCCCCGGCCCGGGTGCCAAGGGCGTGGGCGACACAGCCATCCGCAATTATAATAAGTGGGCGGACATCCGGGTGAACATGGACACCCTGTGCGAGAACGGCACCCCGGACACCCATGTGGAGCTGTTTGGGCAGAGCTTCCAATACCCGTTCTTTGCAGGCCCGGTGGGTGCGGTCAGCCTCCACTACTCGGACGCCTACACCGACATGACCTATAACGATGTGCTGGTGCGCGCCTGCGCGGAGAACGGCATCACCGCCTTTACGGGGGACGGCACCAACCCCGACGTGATGACCATGGCCACCAAGGCCATCGGAGCGGCGAACGGCTGCGGCGTGCCCACCATCAAGCCCTGGAACATCGACACCATCAAGGCCAAGATGGAGCAGGCCAAAGAGAGCGGCTGCTTTGCTGTGGCCATGGATGTGGACGCGGCCGGTCTGCCGTTCCTCAAGAACATGACCCCTCCGGCCGGCAGCAAGAGCGTGGCGGAGCTGAAAGAGATCGTGGCGCTGGCGGGCAAGCCGTTCATCGTCAAGGGCATTATGACCGTCAAGGGGGCCCTCAAGGCCAAGGAAGCAGGAGCGGCCGCCATTGTCGTCTCCAACCACGGCGGCCGTGTGCTGGACCAGTGCCCTGCGACGGCAGAAGTCCTGCCGGAGATCGCGGAGGCTCTTAAGGGCAGCGGCGTGAAAGTCCTGGTGGACGGCGGCATCCGCTCCGGCGTGGATGTTTTCAAGGCACTGGCACTGGGTGCCGACGCGGTGCTCATCGCCCGTCCGTTCGTCACGGCGGTCTATGGCGGCGGCGAAGAGGGCGTCAAGTGCTACATTGACAAGATCGCAGGTGAGCTTGCCGACACCATGCAGATGTGCGGGGCACACAGCCTGAGTGAGATCACCCGGGATATGGTGCGCGTATAAATTAAAAGATGATAGAGGACAGGGGCTGTCGAGAGATAGCTCCTGTTTTTTTAAAAGGAGAAAGGTAAATGGAGATCCCTGACAGACTGTTTGAAACTATTTTATTGGCTGTCCAAGATGCGGCAGAAGAAGTAGAAAACGGGAATTTAACGGTGACAGATATCCCGGAAGTATATAAGAATGCGTGCAAAAAGTTGGCCTGCTTTTCGGAACTGTCGAAAGACAATCAGCCAGAACAAATTTTGGAAGCGCGAGAAAAGGCAAGAACAGGGGAATGGTTTCGATCGAAAGATCTATTGAAAGTAATACGACATTTTTATCTGGTAGATTCAATAGAGCATAAAAATTCTGTGACGGAAAAATCAATTTTATTTGTATTGTGTTGCTTTTTGGGTGGACAATATTCTTATACGAAAGAAACTGTTCCGGACTTGATGCGAACAGGAGCACAGCTTTACCTCAGTGCGTCAAAAAGTGGTAGATACTCCTACATGTGTAAACTTCGAGGGCTTGAAGAAGATGAAAAACTCTTGGTCCAGGCAGTACAAATATTGAAGCGGCACAGTGTACAAGTGTTTGTACAAAAGGGAACAACGGTAATCAATGATGAAGATGAGAAGAAGATTCAGCTTGAATTAGAGCAGAAAATCGAAGCATATGGTGGCTTGAAATTTTTGCAGGAGCTTTTTTTAACTGAAATCGCGCCAAAATATGATGCTGAAATAGGGCGATATATGATTTACAGGGGAAAAACCGCTCTTGGACACGTTCCGAAAAATCTCAAAAGCAGGATTCCTTACCAATATTTGATTCAACTTGCGCTAAAACATTTGCCTGCTCAAAAGTGTGTTGCTGGAATTTCAAAGCAGTCGTTTCAAGAGATTATAGAATATGGAGCAGCATACCTTGAAACATTGCAACTACAGGGGTACAGCGCGGCGGAAGATATGTTTTGCGAGGGGCAGGATTTGGGAATAGATGTCTACAAAAATATGCTGTTTGAAAAACTGTATGTCCCGAGGCAGTATCATCTGGAGTTTATAAAGATGCTCTTGGTTGGAATGTTCCGGCAGGAGTACGAGAAATGCCGCCCTGAACTGCGAAGCTATTCATTTTCATGCTATCTTAAAGTGGCTTTCTATATCCTTCAACGATCCAATGGGCCAACAATATTTTCCAGGAAAGAATTGCGCGAAAATTGTTCCGTTGGTGAATTTCGGTTGAATCAGCTTCTGGGAGACATTTCACAAAAAGCGGAAGACGTGAACAAGGGATTCTGTGCGTTTGTTGATCGAACTACTTCATGGAAGAAGCCGTTGATTCAATTGGACGAGGAAAGTTACTTTTGTCTGGATGCACGAATGGTTGGATATGGATTTTATGAGGTTCTGTACCAAGTACTGTTTGAAAAAATGGGAAATAGTCTTAGCCGAGAGCAAGGAAAGCTTTTGGAAAAACTTTTATATCAAATGTTTCAGAAAAAGAAAATTCCATATCTGGCTGGAAAATATCTGACGGAGGGAGACTTATCCGGACGGGATTGTGATATGATCCTTGATGGAAAGGACAAGTCGATGTTTCTCGAAATAAAAAAATGCCCGTTGCCGCGGTCGTATGAGACTATGGACGATGTGGAAGTCTTTAAAACATTGGGAAAAGGTTTGTTTTATGCGCAGGAGCAAATTCTGGCTCATCGTCTTAGATTAAAACAAAAAGGAATGATCGAACTTTATGATGAACAGGGACGGCATTTGACAGATTATAAAACAAATGGAAAACGAGTGCTTTCGGTAAGCATCTGTATGCCTGAATATGATTTTTTCACAGAACGGCAAATGGTAGAACGGATATTGGAGGTCGGGTGGACGGGCACGTTTCACGCATATGATGAAAATAGAGAAAGCGCCTTGAACGGATTAAATGGACGATTGGAAAGAATCCGTAAACTAATGGCTCAACTAAACGATGAAAAACAGGTTGAGCACAGAGCATTTTTTAATTCGCTATTTTTTAGTTTGCAGCAAATATGGATGATCTTACGCTTTTCAGATGGGATAGAAGACTTTTTAGGGACATGTTCCACATTAGCGTGTGTAACACATGGAACCGGTGATGTTTATGCTGAAATAAGAGAAGCGGTTCGACTGAAGCAGATGCGTCATAAAATGAACGGTTATCAATTGATTGAAACATAAAATTATGATACTATGAAACTGTGGATGTTCGGGGAGCGGAGATGAAGAAAGACAAGAGGAATCTACCATGATTACATTAAAGCAATACACAAATGAACAAAATCAAATTCTTCCCTTGATTCAGGGCTTTTGGAAAGTCCATAGCAATTATGCCCAGAGTGAAGCGGAATCAATTGAAGCAGCAGCCCGCAATGAAGCTGCGATTCGACTGTATCGAAAACTGGGTTATAATTGCCTGAATACCATTACGCTCCGCAAAGATTTTCCAGGATATGAGTACGATGTTGTACGAAATGAGAAAATCTACGATATGAGTTTTGAAATCCGCAAGGATAAAGATTTTTAAAGCCTACAATAAGATGGTACAAAAAACGACATCTTCCCGGAAGGGGGGAGATGTCGTTTTTGTATACTATCAAAAATTATTTTAGCGTGCCATCCAGTACCTGCTGGTAGTACCAGGGTTTCGGTGCATGGAAGGTTTTGCCGCTGAGAAACTCGAAATCCGGCTGGGTGAAGCGGGGCATGGTGAGCTCCCAGGCACAGAGAGCCTGATACTTCAGCTTCAGCTCCCGGTTGGCGGCGTTGTTGCCGTACTTGCTGTCGCCCAGGATGGGGCAGCCGATGCTGGCCATGTGGGCGCGGATCTGGTGGGTGCGGCCGGTGATGAGCTTGACCTTGAGCAGGGCCAGACGGCCAGAGACGGCGATGGTCTCATACTGCGTTTCCACCTCCTTGGCACCGGGCTGCTTGTCCTCCACGATCTTGACGATGCCGCGGTCAGCGTCCTTGAGCAGGTAGCCGCCCAGCGTGGCGTCCGGCGGGGTGGGGCGGCCAAAGGTGACACAGAGGTAAGTCTTCTGCACATCGCGGTTTTTGATGGCAGCCAGGAAGAGCTCCTCGGCCTCGGGCGTTTTGGCGATGATGACCAGACCGCTGGTGCCGGTGTCCAGCCGGTGGCAGAGGGCCGGGGTGTAGAGGCTGTTCTCCTTGTATTCCCCCTGCTGGTTGAGATAGAGCAGGGCACGGTTGAGCAGGGTGTCGTCCTCCGGGCCATCCACGGCAAGGCCGGCGGGTTTGTTGACGATGAGGATCTGCGGGCAGTCATACACCACCTGCGCGGGGCCGCGGGCATTCTTCCAGGCGGGACCTTCCACCCGCTTGTCGGCGTCCAGCACTTCGTCCAGAATGAAGAGCTTGATCTCATCGCCCGCCATGACGCGGGTGGAGAGGGGCTGCTTTTTGCCGTTGAGTTTGATCTTGTTTTCGCGCAGGGCCTTGTTCAGGCGGCCCGGGTTCAGCGCCGGGAACTGCTCCATCAAATAATTGTCCAGCCGGGTGGGGGCAAGACATTTCACTTTTAAAATTTTCACGGAAATTTTCCTCTCTATACTTAAAATCAGTTGCAATAGAATGGGTTCTTGATTCGTTTTTATTGTAGCGGAACAAGACCGTTGAGTCAAGCAAAAGAAAGAGGGTACTCGCATGAGAGAAAACCATAAAATGATGGCGCTGACGGCGATTCTGGCTGCTGGTGTGGTACTGGCAGGCTGTGGAGCAACCAATTCTGCCGCAAGCAGTACTGTGGCTTCTGCAACAAGTACAGCGTCGTCGGAAGTGGAAAAAACAGAAGTACAGCCGATGCAGGGGATTTCACTGAGTGACCCGCTTGCAGATGGAACCTATCACATCAGTTTTGAAAAAGATAAAGTATGGGTCGGGGAACGCAAGAACAGCATCAACGATGCCATTGTTTACGACTATGACCGGTACACAGCCGAAGAAATCGAAGCTTTGAGCGAGGGAGATACCATTGTAACGCATCTGGATGGCACGGAGAACACCACGGTTTTGAGCGTGGAGAGCATAGAACGAAAGAACGACTATGTGGCCATCAATGGAGGAATGGAAGAGGGTGGAATCGACCTGTGCAAAGAAGAGGACCATTACCGGACTTTGACCTGGGATGATTTTCCTGCTTATTATGAAGTGGGAGTGGCGAAGCAGCTTATCATGGCGGACGATATCGAATTATCGGATGGCGCGGCGGATTTTGAAGCCGACCCGGTGATTGCAAAGGGAGACCGGGCGGTCTGCGATGCCATGAGCAACGAAGAAGATATTTATGGATGGAATGCGGGAAATACGACCGTGACGATCCAAAACGGTGAAATAACCCATGTGGACCGCATCTGGGTTCCGTGAATTTTGTCCAAATCGGTTGACAAACGCTTTGCGCATGCTATAATTTAACTGTACGCAAGGGGCGCTGTGCCCTTTTGCGGCAGCAGAATTATGACAGATGGCAATGATGGGGTCAGAAATGTACCACCCGCCGCCCAGAGAGAGCGCCCGCAGGCTGCAAGGCGCTCCGGCAGGATGCGTTTCACGCCACCCCGGAGCTTCCGGCGAAAGAAACCGGACGCTGCGCAGCGTTAACGCGCCGAAAGC
>ERZ857480.7727-NODE-11920-length-12650-cov-38.9394_pt1 | contig 12650 bp, 8 predicted proteins | sample MGYA00519767_ERZ857480 | MGnify/ENA primary metagenome ERZ857480 (study PRJEB31778, sample SAMEA3449210) | human gut metagenome | biome: human gut; feature: human-associated habitat; material: faeces | place: United Kingdom | collected 2010/2012 ...
GTGTTTAAAAGCCCTGGACGGCTGAATTCGATGGAGCGCCGTGTGCGGTGAAAGTCGCATGCACGGTGTGGAGCGGGGGAAAATCCGGAGATAACTTCAAAGGATTACCTATCGCTATCAGGTGCAAAGTCCCAGGGGATCAAGCAGCTGATGGCAGGAGGCGGTGTCGTTCTGATTGGCACCCAGCTGGTACCGTTACTGTCCGGATTGTTCAGCTGAGAGAAGCAGGAGGGAGATGACTCATGGATCGGATATTTGAAGCGATTGAAGAATGGATGAGGAATCTTCTGACAGGCATGGTAAGTTCCAACCTGACAACAATGTATACCGATGTCAATGAAAAGACCGGTCAGATTGCTGCTCAGGTTGGGCAGACACCGCAGGGCTGGAATAGCAGCATTTACAGCATGATACAGAATCTTTCCGAGTCGGTCATTGTACCGATTGCCGGTATGATTATCACATTTGTACTTTGTTATGAGCTGATCTCCATGTTGACGGAAAAGAACAACATGCACGACATCGACACCTGGATGTTCTTTAAATACTTTTTCAAGATGTGGGTGGCAGTCTGGATCGTCAGCCATACCTTTACGATCACGATGGCGGTATTTGATGTCGGGCAGTCCGTAGTCAGCCGGGCAGCTGGAGTTATCAGTTCTGATACAGCGATCAATATAGATACGATGATCTCTACAATGGAAACGGCGATGGAATCTATGGAGATTGGTGAACTTGTCATACTGGCACTGGAAACGATGCTTGTAAGCCTGTGTATGAAGATTATCTCAGTCTTTATTACAGTGATTTTGTATGGACGTATGATTGAGATTTATCTCTATTCGTCCGTTGGAGCGATCCCGTTCGCAACCATGTCCAACCGGGAATGGGGGCAGATCGGGAACAACTATCTTCGTGGATTGTTTGCACTGGCATTCCAGGGATTTTTTATGATGGTCTGCGTGGGAATCTATGCGGTCCTGGTCGCAAACATCCAAATGTCAGATAACATACATTCTGCATTGTTCGGCGTGATGGCATACACGGTGATCCTGTGTTTCAGTCTGATGAAAACAGGAAACTTCGCCCGCAGTATCTTTAACGCCCATTAAGAAAGGAGGAATTGGCAATGGCATTTGTATCTGTGCCTAAAGACTTAACCAAGGTCAAGAATAAGATCATTTTCAATCTGACGAAACGGCAGCTGATCTGCTTTGGGATTGCGGCGGCGGTAGGGCTTCCGTTTTATTTCTTAAGCAGGGGAATTATTGGTTCCAGTAACGCAGCGACCGGGATGTGCCTTCTGATGCTTCCGGCATTTTTGTTTGCCATGTATGAGAAGGATGGGATTCCGTTAGAAAAGGTCTTAAAAAATATGATCACCGTAAAATTTATCCGTCCTCCGGTACGCAAGTACCAGATGGAAAATATGTACGAGAAAAAATATACCGTGGTCAGAAAGAAGAAAGGGGGAACGAAGAGTGTTAAAAAGAAAAAACGATAGACAGCCGCCACAGAGTTTAGACGAATTATATCCGGATGATTACTGGCTGGATGAGGAGGATGGAGAAGAAGAACTTCCAGACCCCGCAATGAAAAGAAGACCAGTAAGCGGCAGACTGCATGATGAGCCGATGGTGACAGGGTATGAAGCACTGGAACGGCAAAGAGGTGTCCGCAGACCGAACCGGAAACTGACACGCAGGGAAAAGAAAGCCCTCAAAAGGGCACAGAAATATGAAGAAAAACTGCATAAGGAACATGAAAAAGCGGATAAGAAAAATGCAAAAAGGGAAGCAAAGCTGGCAGCCAGAGCAGAAAAGCAGGCAGTGCGTGACGCAAAGAAAAACGCAAAAAAGAAAAAGAGCAGACCTGTCGCAGCACCGTCGGGGCAGCGTCCGGCAGGAAAAGTGGTTTCCGGAACGAAAGGCAGTGGGACAGGAAAGAAAACACCGGATAGTGCCAGAGATAAGAGGATCACTGCACAGCAGTCGATTCCATACCATGAGATGGGAAGGGACGGTATCTGCCGGGTGCAGGACAAGTTTTATTCCAAGACGATCCGTTTTTATGACATCAACTATCAGCTGGCACAGAATGAAGATAAGAACGCCATCTTTGAAAACTGGTGTGATTTCCTGAATTACTTTGACAGCACGATTCATTTTCAGCTGTCTTTTATCAACCAGCACAGCAACATGGCAGAGTATGAGAAGGTCATCCATATCAATCCGCAGGAGGATGCATTTGATGACCTGCGTATGGAGTTTGCCCAGATGCTCAATAACCAGCTGGCAAAAGGAAATAACGGGCTGATGCGTACCAAATATATCACATTTGGGATTGAAGCGGAGAATATCCGGGAAGCACGGCCAAAACTGGAACGTATCGAGTCGGATATTCTGAATAACTTTAAGATCCTTGGGGTATCTGCCTATCCGCTGAACGGAGAGGAACGGTTACAGATCATGTATGAAACCTTTAACCAGGACAGCAAAGTTCCGTTCCATTTCTCTTATGACGATGTACTTCGGACAGGGCTTAGTACCAAGGATTATGTCGCACCGACCAGTTTTGTATTTAAGAATGGAAAAGATTTTGAGATGGGCGGCACGATGGGAGCTGTTTCCTATTTACAGATCCTTGCACCGGAACTTACCGACAAGATGCTGGCAGAGTTTCTGGAGATGGACAGTAACCTGATGGTAAATTTCCATATCCAGTCCATCGACCAGATGAAGGCGATCAAACTGGTGAAAAGCAAGGTGACGGATATTAACCGTATGAAGATCGAGGAACAGAAAAAAGCGGTCCGGGCAGGTTATGACATGGACATTATCCCTTCGGACTTAAATACATACGGTGGGGAAGCAAAAAGGCTTCTGGAAGATCTGCAGTCCAGAAATGAGCGAATGTTCCTTGTGACAGCGTTGTTTTTAAATACCGCACCGACCAAACAGGAATTGGAAAATGTGGTGTTCCAGACTGCCGGCATCGCACAGAAATATAATTGTGCATTGAAACGGCTGGATTACCAGCAGGAGCCGGGACTGATGAGCTGCCTGCCGCTTGCGATGAATTTTGTGCCAATCAAACGGGCACTGACAACGACATCCACAGCAATTTTTGTTCCGTTTACCACACAGGAATTATTTATGGCTGGGGAATCTATTTATTATGGATTAAATGCCCTGTCCAATAACCTTATCATGGCAGACAGGAAGAAGCTGAAAAACCCGAACGGACTGATTCTTGGTACACCGGGTTCCGGTAAGTCGTTTGCGGCAAAACGAGAGATTGCAAACGCATTTATCGTGACGAAAGATGACATTATCGTCTGTGATCCGGAAGGTGAATATTATCCGTTAGTCCGGGCATTTCATGGACAGGTGATCCGTATTTCCCCGACCAGCCACGATTATATCAATCCGATGGATATTAACCTGGATTACGCTGACGATGATGACCCGCTTTCCTTAAAATCGGACTTCATCCTGTCTCTTTGTGAGCTGGTAGTAGGCGGAAAGAACGGACTGGAGCCGGTTGAAAAGACCGTCATTGACCGATGCGTAAGGCTGGTCTATCAGGATTTCCTTTCTGACCCGGTACCGGAAAAAATGCCGATCTTAGAGGATCTATATAATCTTCTCCGTAATCAGAAAGAGCAGGAAGCACAGCGTCTGGCAACGGCACTTGAGATTTACGTCAATGGTTCCTTAAAAGTGTTTAACCATAGAACCAACGTGGAACTGAGTAACCGTATCGTATGTTTTGACATTAAGGATCTGGGAAAACAGCTGAAAAAACTGGGGATGCTGATCGTACAGGACCAGGTGTGGAACAGGGTAACGATCAACCGTTCTGCGAATAAGAGTACCAGATATTACATTGATGAGTTCCATCTGCTCTTAAAAGAGGAGCAGACAGCAGCATACAGCGTGGAGATCTGGAAGCGATTCCGTAAATGGGGTGGTATCCCGACGGGTATCACACAGAACGTAAAAGACCTGTTAGCCAGCCGGGAGATTGAGAACATCTTTGAAAACTCTGACTTTATACTGATGCTCAATCAGGCATCCGGTGACAGACAGATCCTTGCAAAGCAGCTCAACATTTCCCCACACCAGCTTTCTTATGTAACGAACAGCGGGGAAGGTGAGGGACTGGTCTTTTATGGCAGTACCATTATCCCGTTCAAGGATAAGTTTGATAATTCCCTGATGTTGTATGCCCTGATGACTTCCAAGCCGGACGAGGTGGAGAAACGGAAGAAACTTGGTATTGGAGAACGGAACGATTAAAGAAATAAACGAAACAAAATAAAACAGAGTAGAGGATGAGCCGGGAGATACTTCCGGCAATTTTTCTGCCCGGAAATCATGGAGGATTACAAGATGGAAGATTACAGAAACATGGAGAGATGCAGCGGTGAGCCTTGCTGCGTATTTGCAGAAAGAATCTGTGCAGACAATGAAAAGGAGATTTTGAAAATGGAAAAGGACAGAAAGGAAAAAGTAATGGCTGATGAGATGGTGGATGACCTTATCTATCTGGCAGAACTGATTGACTTTACGGGAATTGTATCTTGTCTGGCTGTAAGGGGGACTTTAAGTGAGCGAATGACAGACAAGCTGACGGATTCCATTGCAGGGATGGCAGATGAAGTGTTGGAAAAATGGGAGGACTATCAGGATAAGACAGAATAACCGGTACAAAACAGTAAAGGGGATGGTCAAAGTTGCAGGAGCATGAGTATAAGGCGAGAGATAAAACCGTCCAGAAAATGAGCCGGGATGGTCTGCGGGAAGAAAACCTCCGGAACAAGGAAGAAAAAAGGATCACCGGACGGGATACGGATACCGAGATTTCCCGCAGTGAGAAGAAAGAGGAACTGGATTTTAGTAAACGCAGACATGAACGGCTTAAAGAAGAACGGGAGATGGAGCAGCCGGAGCAGAGTTCCAGAAAACCCAGATATAGCAGGGAACATGTATCCGACCAGGATATAAACTCAGATATGGGTGAAGAGGTAGAAATAGAGGGAGATATTTCCGTTGAAAATGGAGAAAATCCCAAATCTGCCTTTCGCACAGAGAGTATCCGTGGACAGCCAAGAGGGGAACGGGCATATCTGGAGACAGTTGCAGACAGCCGGGATCTTCGGAAGAAAAAGATGGTCAGGGATTATGCTGCAAAGGAAAGAAGGAAGGAAAAGGAGACTTCCAGAGAAGAAAAAGCAGCCAAAAGAGAATCTGCCCGTTACCGGGAAACTTCCGAAGTGATGGAAGATTCCCTGGATAAGTTCCACGAGGAGATCAAAGGCAAGTCCAAAAGGGAACGGGTGCTGAAGGAACAGCGGAAAAAAGTTTCCCGTCTGTCTTTTGGTGATGAGGGTGACGGCATGGTACATGGTGCCGGGATCGGTATCCGGAATCCGGCATCGGCAGTCAAAGATGCGGCAGTCACAGCAGCACACTGGAAAACGCACGAAGAAGAGGATGAAAATGCGGCAGTGGAAGGGGCACACCGGGCAGAGCTTGTCGGGGAAAGCCTTGCAAGGAAATCCATCTACATGCGGGAACGGCTGAAAGGGCGAAGGGAAGAATCTCGGAGATTAAAAGAAAGCGTCCTGGATGAAGCAGAAAGGAGCAGGCTGATATTTGAGACTGCCTATGGAAATGAAGCGAAGGACGCAGTGAAAAGAGAAGCAGAGAAGAAAAAGAAATCTGCCCTGCAGAAACTCTTTCAGAAGAAGCGTTACCAGAAGCAGTATCAGGCAGCCAGACAGAGTAAAAAAGTAAAGGATGCAGCGATCACTTCCGCACAGAAGTTTACGGAAAAAGCGAAAGATGCCGTCAAGATGGTGGCGGCACAGAACCGGGGGATTTTTGCCACGGTAGCTGTCTTTGCTCTGATCTTTGTGCTGATCGCAGCCAGTTTTACCAGCTGTACGGCATCTTTGCAGGGAGCTTCTTCCGCAATCATCTCTACCAGCTATTCCAGTACGGATGAAGATATTTATGCCGCTGAAAATGCGTACCGTGCCTTGGAAGAAGCACTGAATACACAGATCAATCAGATGGAATCCACCCATCCGGATTATGACGAATACCGGTACCAGATTGATGAGATCGGTCATAACCCATATCAGTTGATCTCTTATCTTACGGTAAAATACGGCGGCTTCACTTACGATGAAGTGGCAGAGGAGATTAAGGAGATCTTCCGACAGCAGTATGGAATCACCACAGACTCTACCAGAGAAACAGTTACAGAAACCAAGACTGTCCGGGTAGGGGAGTCCTTGGGACTGGTTGTGACAAGTGGGTACTGTAACTGCCCGATCTGCTGTGGCCAGTGGAGTGGCGGACCGACAGCCAGTGGGGCAATGCCGACAGCAAACCATACGATTGCCGTGGATGCGGCGAATCCATTTGTGCCGATCGGAACCCATGTAGTCATGAACGGTGTGGAATATGTAGTAGAAGATACCGGAGCGTTCGCAAGATATGGGGTACAGTTCGATGTTTACTATGACAATCATGCGGCGGCATCCGCACATGGACACCAGACATGGGAAGCCTACATAGCAGACAGCAATGGAAACCAGGAAGTGCAGGTCACGACTACAAAAGAGGTGAACCGTCTGGATGTGACGATGACAAACCACAGCCTGGATGCCGTGTTAAGGAGCCGTATGACAGAGGAAGAACAGGAACGCTACGATGCGTATAACAAATATTATGGCAACCGTGATTATCTGTTTGATCTAAACAGCATACCCACCGGAAGCAGTGGATTTGGTTACGACATACCGGCAGATGCTTTATCTGATCCACAGTTTGCAAAAATGATACAGGAAGCAGAAAAATATCTGGGTGTTCCATATGTATGGGGCGGTTATTCCCCAAGTGGTTTTGACTGTTCCGGCTTTGTAAGCTGGGTTATCAATAACTGTGGAAATGGATGGAATGTCGGAAGATGTACTGCCGATGAGCTGCGGTCACACTGTTCGCAGGTATCACCATCGGAGGCAAAACCGGGAGATCTGATCTTCTTCCAGGGAACCTATGACACACCGGGAGCAAGCCATGTGGGAATCTATGTCGGCAATAACATGATGATTCACTGTGGCAAGCCTGTCCAGTATACCAGCATTGCAAGTGCTTACTGGCAGGAACATTTTATGGCGTTTGGTCGTCTGCATTAGAGGAGGTGACAGGGCAGATGAACATGAAATTAAAAAAACTTCTGAATGATATTCAGAAAACAGAGGATAAGATCGCTGAATTACAGGAACACCTGAAGCGGCAGAATACATTGAGACAGCAGATGGAAGATATAGAGATCGTTAAGTCGTTCCGTTCCATGAAGCTGGACAGCCGCAGCCTGCTTGTCCTGCTTGACGGGATTCAGAAAGGAACCGTTACGATTCAGATGGATGAGGACGGCGGTATCACGGTGGAGGATGCAAAAGCTCCGCAGAAAAAGGAAAACAACGAAGAAGTTCACAGACCACCTGTTGGTCAGATGACAGAAAGAGAGGTTTTAGACGATGAGGAATAAAGTGGTAAAGAAACTGCTTATGATTGCCATGGCAGTCACCATGATCTCCAGGACATCCATTGCTACGGTTTATGCAAACGCAAACCCACCGGCGGAGGAGACAACGACACAGGTAGTAGAAGAAACGGCAACAGAATCAACAGAAGATACGGAGAAGAAAGAGGATACCGGAAGGGTCACCGGGGAAGGGGATAATTCGGCTTTTTCTACTCCGGGAAATGCCCAGCTGGTGGATGATAAGGAAAATGATGATACGAAACAGTTCCTTACCATCCAGACCAAGAAGGGAAATACATTTTATATGGTCATTGACCGTTCCAGCAATACAGAAAACGTGTACATGATGTCCCTGGTCGATGAGAATGACCTGGCAGAATTTCTGGATGAGACAGAAAAGAGCAAAGAAACCGAAGAATCAACCGTAGTGATTCCGGAAACCACACCGGAAACTACCCCGGCAGTAGAGGAGGAAACCGAAGTGAAGAAAGAAGAAAAGACGGGAATGAATGTAAAAGGACTTGGAGCAATCGTACTTGCAGTGATTCTTGGAGTGGCAGGGATTGCCGTTTATAAAAAGCATGGACGTGGCAAAGAGGAGGACTATGTAAGCGAACAGCTGGAGTTTTCTGATGGACCGTATGTAAATGAAGAAGAGGATGAGGAAGAATAAACTTCCATCTTCAAAGAAGCAACCAAAATAAGGACAGGGGGCAGCCAGAGTAGTTTGGCTGCCCTTTTTCAGTAGAAAGGACAGAAAAACGTATGTCAAAATTTTTAGTGATCGCAGAGAAACCAAGTGTGGCACAGAGTTATGCCAAAAACCTGTCAGCTTATAAAAAAGAGGACGGATATTTAGAAGGGGAGAGCTGTATTGTCAGCTGGTGCCTTGGGCATCTGGCAGAGTATGCACAGCCGGAGGAATATGACCCGAAATATGAGAAATGGCAGTTTGATGACCTTCCGATTCTCCCGCAGGTCTGGAAGTTGAAAGTTTCCAGAGATAAAAAGAAACAGTTTGATGTGTTAAAAAGCCTGATGAACCGGGCAGATGTGGACTATCTGGTAAATGGCTGTGATGCAGGAAGGGAAGGGGAACTGATCTTCCAGAGAGTGTATGACCTTGCCGGATGCAGGAAACCGGTGAAGCGTTTATGGATCAGTTCCATGGAAGATACGGCAATCCGGACAGGTTTTCAGACAATGAAAGGAGCAGAGGAATACCGGAATATCTGCATGGCTGCGGTATGCAGGGCACAGGCAGACTGGCTGATCGGAATGAACGGAACTAGGGCATATACGACCTGTTATTTTAAACGTCTGGTTGTGGGCAGAGTGCAGACGCCAACGCTTGCCATGCTTGCGGAACGTCAGGATAAGATTGAGCATTTTCAGAAAGAAGCCTTTTATAAAGTAGCACTGACAGACGGAAGGCTTACGGTAGTTTCTGAAAATATTGCAAATGAGGAAGCAGCCGATCTCCTTGCTTCCTTATGTATGGATTCGGAAGCAGTGATTACACAGATAAAGAGGGAACAAAAGAAAGCGTTTCCTCCCAAACTTTATGATCTGACCAGTCTGCAAAGGGAAGCAAACCGTTACTTTGGCTATACGGCAAAGAAAACACTGGATATGCTGCAGGAATTATATGAAGAAAAGCTGGTCACTTATCCAAGAACGGACAGCCAGTTCGTGACGGAGGATATGAGGGATACCGTAGAGGAACTGGTAGGGAAAATGCCAGTCTTACTTCTGTTCTTGGATTATGGACAGCTGGGACATAACATCACCAGAGTGATTAACAATGCAAAAGTATCCGACCATCATGCGATTCTTCCAACAAAAGAAGCCGTAGAAAAAGGAATCTCTGATCTGACAGCGGACAAAAAGAACCTGATGATGCTGGTCTGCCAGCAGCTGGTGCAGGCAACAGGGGAAGAGTATCAGTATGAGCAGACGGATATTATGGTCAAATGTCAGGGACATGATTTTACTGCCAGAGGAAAAGTGCCGGTGCAGATGGGATTTAAAGCGGCGGGGAATGCCTTTAAGAACCAGTGCGTGAAAGCCAAGCCGGAAGAAGAAACGGAAAAAGAAACTTCCATCCCATATGGATATGAAGAAGGAATGACGCTTTCTCCGGTAAAGGCAGAAAAGACAGTGCATTTTACTTCCCCGCCAAAACCATTCAATGAAGATACCCTCCTTGCCGCTATGGAAACCGCAGGGAATAAAGACTTTGATTCGGAGACAGAGAAGAAAGGACTGGGGACTCCGGCAACCAGGGCAGGTATCATTGAAAAACTGGTTTCTTCCGGCTATGCAGTCAGAAAAGGAAAGCAGATCTTGCCAAGCACAGAGGGCAGGGAACTGGTGAATGTCATGCCGGCTTATCTGAAATCTGCCGCAATGACTGCCGAATGGGAAAATCAGCTTTTAATGATGGAAAAAGGGCAGATCACCGATACACAGTTTATGGGTGAGATCACTTCTTTAGTCGATAAGATTCTTTCTGTGTGCAGGGAAATACCGGAAACGGAAAGGAGAAGGTTCCAGAAAGCAAGGGAAGTGATCGGTAAGTGTCCGGTCTGCGGCTCTGATGTCTACGAAGGAAAGCAAAATTTTTACTGCTCCAACAGGCAGTGTGATTTTGCCCTTTGGAAAGAAAACCGTTTCTTAGGAAGCATGGAGAAAACACTGGATAAAAAGATGGCAGTGGAGCTTCTTGATAAAGCCTGCACCCATGTAAAAGGGCTGTATTCCAGAAAAAAAGATATAAAGTTTGACGCAGATCTTTTACTGACACTGGAGGACGGAAAGCCAAGGTTCCATCTGGAATTTCCAAAGAAGAAAAAGAAATAAGGCAAGGAGGTAGGCAGTATGTCGAAATTACAGGACATCCGGGAACTGGCACAGGAACATGCGACATTGGTGAGCAGTTCGCCAAGGGACTGGATGGGTTATATGGATACCGCAGCGAGACTATACCGGTATCCTTTTACAGACCAGTTACTGATCCACGCACAGCATCCACAGGCAACCGCCTGTGCGTCCCTGGAACTGTGGAATGAGAAAATGTTCCGCTGGGTAAACCGGGGAGCTAGGGGAATCGCCCTGCTTGACGAGAATGGTCATAATACCAGACTCCGGTATGTGTTTGATATTTCAGATACGCACATGGTGGCAGGCGGAAGAAGCCCTTACCTGTGGCAGATGCAGGAACATCAGCAGGAAGAGATCCTTACCCATCTGGCAGAAGCGTATGGTCTGGAAGAAAAAGATACAGGGACTTTATCGGATGCGTTGATGGCGGTTGCAAGGGAAATGGTCGCAGACAGTCTGGAAGAATATCTGGACGGCTTGGAATATGCAGCGGAAGGAACGTATCTAGAAGATCTGGATGAAGTTACGATCCGCAGTGATTTCCGCCAGCTTGCAACGGACAGTGTATATTACATGCTTTGCAGACGGTGTGGTCTGGAACCGATGGAGCTTCTGGAAGAAGAGGATTTTATGCATATTACCGATTATAACCGGCTGTCTGTACTGACCTTTCTTGGAAATGCAGCAAGCCAGATCAGTGAGAGTGTTCTGATTGACATTGGAAGGACGGTACATAAAATTTCTCTGGAAGAAGCCAGAAAAGAGGTTGAAATTTCCAGTGAAAGGAATTATAATAACTTCAACACGTTAATGCGTGAAAATAAAAATCAGGACGTAGAAAACAACAAAGAAGAAAATATCGAGAATGAAGGAGGAACCGACTATGGAACTGACATATCATCGCAAGGGGGATTACCTGTTTCCGAACCTGACCGTAGAGGAGGAAGAAGTGACGATAGGGAAATACGGGATGCTTCGGAGGAGATTCCTGAAGGAACACAAGAACAGCCTGTATCAGAGCCTGTTCCTGACAGGAAAGCTGAACAGCCATCTGGCAGAAATCGAGAAGGCAGCACAGGAGAGGATGGACAGCCAGATGGAGAAATTGCTGAAGAACCATCCGGCACCGGACAAGGAAGCAGACCCGATGGCCTGGACAGCACATATGAACGCACTGATGGCAACAGCGGAAGAGAGCATCTTGACGGAATTGGTATACAGCTAGTTGAAGATACAAGAGAAGATGGACTGAGTAAAGCAGAGGAAGAAATTGCCTCTGCTTTATCTTTGCCCGAATATCCAACTGCAAATGAACAAAGACGGCAGATCGAGGAAAGAGCAGCAGCCCTTTATGCCGGAGAAATCCCGATTCCAGAAAGCGTTGTCGATGATATTTTACGGACAGGAGGAAACCGGGCGGGCAGTCAACTTCGTATCATCTATAATTTTATGAGCGAACAGGCCCCGGAGGAATATACGGAGTTTGTGAAGCGTGAATACCGCAAAGGTGGAAAAGGCTTTCAGATTGATGGAAGTGAATATTCGGTCTGGTTTGATGAAACCGGGATGCAGATCGTAGTGGGGCATACGGTCACAGACCAGATTTTAGATAAGGCATTTTTATCATGGGAAGATGTCAGCGGACGTATCCATCAGCTTTTAGACCAGGGTGAATATGCACCGCAGTCTGTATTGGATGCAGCAAGAAACAATGCAGTAAAAGAACATGCACAGGCTCTTGCCTATATGAAAGGGGATATGGCAGAAGGGGTAGCCGAGATTGTTTTTGATGAGGAGGATTTACCACATCTTCACAGTATCTATCCGGAGATCACGGATTATCTGGAAGAAAAGCTGGAAGATCCACAGTGGCTTTCGGAACTGAATGAAAGACTGGATGCACTGGCAGAAGCCTATGAAGAAAATCATTCTATTATGCGTTTCCATCATTATAATCCTATAAATATCTCAAAGCAGTTTCAGAAGTTTGCGGATGAGGTGATTCCTTATCAGGCTAGGGATGGCTTTGCCTGGAAAGAACATCCGATGTTCATTACACAGGATGAGATTGATGCTTATCTTGCAGGAGGTGGAGCGTATTCGCAGGGCAGGCTTAGGACGTATTCCTTTTATCTGCTGCATGAAGATGAAAGATCGAGGACAGGTTTTATCAAGGAACAGTATGGGATCGGTGGAAGCAGTCA
>ERZ857480.68756-NODE-106495-length-12645-cov-6.0000_pt1 | contig 12645 bp, 9 predicted proteins | sample MGYA00519767_ERZ857480 | MGnify/ENA primary metagenome ERZ857480 (study PRJEB31778, sample SAMEA3449210) | human gut metagenome | biome: human gut; feature: human-associated habitat; material: faeces | place: United Kingdom | collected 2010/2012 ...
CGTCGATCAGGCGGTCGCGTTTTTCACGGATCTTGGCCATGCGCTCCGGAATATTGGCGGCAGCCGCTTCAACAGCAGTTCCCAGCCCAACGATAGAGGCAAGGTTCTCCGTACCGCCGCGGCGGTTGCGCTCCTGCGCGCCGCCGTCAATAAAATTTACCATACGAACGCCTTTTCTGACGTAAAGCGCGCCGACGCCCTTCGGTGCATGAATCTTGTGTCCCGAAAGCGAGAGCATATCGATATTCTGAGCCTTAACGTCAATTTCAACATGACCGACAGCCTGAACCGCGTCGGTATGAAACAAAACGCCCGCCTCACGGCAGACCGCGCCAATCTCGGAAATCGGCTGAATTGTGCCGATCTCATTGTTTGCATACATAACGGAGACAATAGCCGTCTTATCAGTAATGGCGTTTTTCACCTGCTCTGCGGTAACATATCCCTCCGCGCTGACCGGAAGATACACGATTTCAAAGCCATGCTTCTTTAAATGCTCGCAGGTATGCAGAATCGCATGATGTTCAAAATTTGTGGTGATGATCTGGTTTTTCCCCTTCTGCTTCATCACCTCCGCGGTACTTTTTAATGCCCAGTTGTCGCTCTCTGTACCGCAGCCTGTAAAATAAATTTCAACCGGCTCCGCACCGATGGCCGCCGCCACCTTCTGCCTTGCCGTTTCAATTGCTTTGCGCGCATCCCTGCCGATGGAATAGATGCTGGACGGGTTTCCGTACTGCTCCGTCAGATAGGGAACCATCGCATCGAATACTTGGGGGCTTATTTTGGTTGTTGCGGCGTTGTCCGCATAGACAAATCGTTTCAAAATGATGTTCCTCCTTTTGCACAGCAAAATCTGCTGGCCGCCGGCCGTCATAAGAGAGCAGCCGCAATCCCTGTCTGGGCGGTCGCCGGTGCATTTTCTCTTTCTTTGTCATAAAATGATTTCACCCGTTTCGCTCTGTTTTGAAGCAAAACCCAGAAAACAGCCGTCGCTGTTCTTATCTCTTCTGACGAAGCTTATTATATACCAAATTGGTAGGAAAATCAACAGAATCAATGCAAATTTTGATAAGCTGCAACCGCCATTTCATCGCAGCGCTCATTTTCCGGATGACCGGCATGTCCTTTAACCCATGAAAAGGTGACTTCATGTATGGAAAGAAGGGTTAAAAGCTCCTCCCAGAGATCGGGATTCAGCGCTTTCTCCTTTTTGTTGCGCATCCATCCCTGCGCTTTCCACTTTTTCGCCCATCCGAGCGTGACCGCATCTGCGACATATTTAGAGTCTGTTACCACCGTTACCTTGCAGGGGCGCTTCAGCGCCTGAAGTCCGCGGATCACGGCGGTCAGCTCCATACGGTTGTTAGTGGTGGAGCGTTCTCCGCCGGAAAGCTCCTTTTTTACGCCGCGTGCGGAAAGAATCGTTCCCCAGCCGCCGGGGCCGGGATTGCCGCTGCACGCGCCGTCTGTATAGATCGTGACTTCATCTTTCATGGGATTCCTCCGTATTTTTCGGCTTTGCTGTTATCATACCATAGAAGTTTTACAGATTCAATGAAAACAGGGACATGCAAGGAAATTGGAATGCTTGCGTTCTACTGAAACAAAACCACTCCGGAACGTTCCGAAGTGGTTTTGATTTCAGTCTTCAATCTGCGCGGTATACAGGTGATAATAGTCTCCGTGCTTTTCGATCAGCTCTTCGTGACTGCCGCTTTCCGATATGCCTTTATCCCGAACATACATGATACGGTCACAGTTTTTGATTGTTGAAAGGCGATGCGCGATAATGAACGACGTTCTGCCCTTTAACAGCGCCTGCAAGCCTTCCTGCAACAGCCGTTCTGTTTTTGCGTCAATGGAGGAGGTAGCCTCATCGAGCACGAGAATACGAGGATCGGACAGAAGCGTGCGCGCAAAGGCAATGAGCTGCTTCTGTCCCTGCGAAAGACGGCTGCCGCGCTCGTTTACCTGCGTGTTGTAGCCGCCCTCCATCTCCATAATAAAGTCGTGTGCACGGACAGTTTTCGCCGCGGCAATGATTTCTTCTTCGGTTGCATCAAGACGTCCGTAGCGGATGTTATCCATGATCGTACCAGAGAAAATGAAGCTGTCCTGAAGCATGATGCCCATCTGCGAACGGAGCGAATGCAGCGTTACCTTTGAAATATCGTGCCCATCCAGCTTAACCGCCCCTTTGTTTACATTATAGAAGCGTGAAATCAGGTTTACAATGGTGGTTTTTCCTGCGCCGGTCGGGCCGACCAGCGCAATCGACTCGCCCGCTTTAATATCAAGGTCTAAGTCCTCCAAAACGTTCACGGTATCGTCGTAGGAAAACGTCACATGATCGAACTTGACCTCACCGGTAATCGGCGGCAGCTCATAGGCGTCCGGCGCGTCGTCGATCGTGACCGGCTCGTCGATCATCTCAAAGATACGCTCTAAGTACGCGACGGCATTGATAAACGTGTTATAAAGATTCGACAGTTGCAAAATCGGCTGCCAGAAGCGCCATGCATACGAAGCGATGGCGATCAGCGTGCCGACCTGTACAGCCGGGCCAAGCGTCAAAAGGCCGATTAAGTACATTGCGGAGATTACCCATGCAGAAATGTTGTCCACCGAATACCAAACCAGATTAGAAGTAAACTGCGCTTTCATCCACGATTTCACATACTTGCGGTTTAATCTGTCATAGATCTGGGCGTTTTCCTCCTCCCTGACAAAGGACTGTGTAATTTTTGCGCCATCCAAGCTCTCATGAAGATAGGCGTTCAGGTTAGAACCTTTGTTGGACACATCCTGCCATGCGCGCCGCTGCGCCGGCTTGATGAAGAACACCACGATTAAGAACAGCGGAATACCCGCCATAACAATCAGGCTTAATCTTACGTCGCACGCCAGCATAAAGCCCGCAATCAGAATCAGGTTAAACGTTTCCAGAATAAAATTGATAATACCGTTTGAGAGCGCGTCCGACACGTTGTTTACATAGTTTATTACGCGCGTTAAGATTTTTCCGTGCGGACGGTCGTCGTAAAACTGAAACGGCAGCTTCTGCAAATGCTCAAATAAATCCTTGCGGATGTCGTAGATGATTTCCTGTCCTACGATGGTCATATATTTTGAGCGGATCCAGCCGAACAGGATGCTCAGCGCAATCGCAATTGCCATCAGAACCGCCTGCCAGATCAGCATGCCGTAATCTTTGTTCGGTACCGCGATGTTGATCGCGTCTTTTATCAGAAGCGGCCCGATCAGCGAACAGACCGCAGAAATTGCGGAGAACAGAAGCGACAGAAGCATCTTTTTCTTGTGCCGTTTAATGTAAACGCCCGCACGCAGAAGATGATGGATATTAAACGGTGTTTCCAGCGTTTCATCCACGTCAAACCGATTTCTTGCCATAACGCGATCCCCCCTTATTTCTCACCGTTTTGCAGCAGGAACACCTCGCGGTAATAGCCCGGCTGCCTTGAAAGCTCTTCGTGTGTGCCGCACTGCACGATTGTGCCTTTGTCGAGCACAACGATCCGGTCAGCGCGCTTGGTTGTGGAAATACGCTGCGCAATGATAATTTTCGTACAGGCAAAATCCAGCGCGGAAAGTTGTTCCTGAATATATTTTTCCGTTTCAAGGTCAACGGCGGAGGTTGTATCGTCCAAAATCAGAATGGACGGACGAACCGCCAGCGCGCGCGCCAGGGCGATACGCTGCTTCTGCCCGCCGGAAAGACCGGTGCCGCGCTCGCCGATAATCGTATCAAAGCCCTCCGGCAGCTTGTCGGCAAAATCGACGCACGCCATTTTTGCATAGCGCTTAACGTCATCCTCGCTCATGTCGGAATCGCCGTAAGCGATGTTGCCATCCACCGTGTCGGAAAACAGGAACACATCCTGCGTCGCAAGGCCAATAGAGCCGCGCAGTTTGTGCAGCGGGTACAATCCAACTTTTATGCCGTCCACTTTGACTTCGCCCTCTGAAACGTCGGTAAAACGCGGAATCAGATTGATAAGCGACGTCTTTCCGGAACCGGTCGGTCCCATGATTGCGACCGTTTCTCCGGGCTCGATATGTAAATCAATATCGTGTAGCACCTTTGTTCCATGCAGTTTTAAGCCTGCATGCTCAAAATCAATGCGCCCTTCTATACGTTTTTCAGTGCTTACGGCATCCGGCCGTGTGGCGATCGTCGAACGGGAATAGTAAAGCTCGATGATTTTATTTGCGCTCGCAAAAAAGCGCTGCAAGTCATTGATATGCATCCCAAGCATGCGCATCGGCGATGTAAGCGTCCAACAAAGCGAGTTGAACATGGTGAAAGTGCCGATAGAAATCCTTCCGATAATCAGGAAAACGCCGCCTACCAGAAGTACGGCAATGGAGAGCGCCTGAGACAGTCCATCGATCATCGGGCTGTATTTCAGCCACATCATGGTTGCAGCGAGATTCGCCTTTTTAAACGCGCGGTTTTTTTCATCAAAGCGTTCTATTTCATAGTCCTCGCGAGCAAATGCCTTGACGACGCGGTTTCCCGAGATATTCTCCTGCGCGGCAGTGTTCATCTGCGAAAGACGTTCTCGCAGATCCACGTACATGGGACGCACACGTTTTGCAAACGATTTTGTCAACAGGAAAATGACGGGCGTAACGGCCAGAAGCGTGAGCGCGAACAGCCAGTCCGATACAAGAAAGCAGATTGCTGTCGTTAAAAACAACACCGCGCATTCCAGAAGCTGACGGATTACCCAGCATACCGTATGACGGATCATATCCATATCGCCGGTTAAGCGCGTCATCAGGTCGCCGGTACGGTTTTTGCTGTAAAAATCCATGTCCTGCTCCTGCATAGTTTTGTAGAGATCCCGGCGCAGGCGGTAGGTAACCTGTTGAGAGACATGCTCGTACGTCATCACCGAGCAGTAGTTAAACGACGTCCGCAGCAGCGTAAAGCCGACCAGAATCAAAATCAGAAAGATCAGCCGGTCGATTACCGCCTGTGTGACGAAGCCCCCGTCCTCCAGCGGATAGAAAACGGTATCCATGATGTTTGCCGTGATTAACGACGTAACAAGCTGTGACGCCGCAATCAGAACCGTAGAGCAGAGCGCGAAGATATACCGGCCGTGAAAGCCCTCAAGCCTGCTCCAGACCCATTTTAACTGAAACATCCTTTTCACCCCTCTTAAAATGTTTAAATGAAAAACGTCAGCGCATATCTGTCTTTGCGCAAGAACGTATTTACTATTATAGCGAATGAGATGGAAAAGAAAAGCTTTTTGGCGCAATTCTTTAATCATAATTCTGCATAAAGTTTTGGTGAATAAAGAGGGATGTACTTGTGCTTTTTGTCGCTTTTGAAAGAAATTCATCCAGCTTTTCGAAAAACAGTTCTTGCTGTTTTTCCGCTTGCAGTCTATAATGAAGATAGTCTTCAAGCGGTGGGAAGCGGTTCCTGTTAAAACAGCAAAAAGGGGAGTGCGGTTATAGTGGAATGCATCAAAAGCGCAGGTCTTTACGGGATGACGGCTTATACGGTGGAGGCGGAGTGCGATCTCGCGCCGGGTATTCCCCGATTCGACGTGGTGGGGCTTCCGGACGCCGCCGTCAAGGAAAGCCGCGACCGCGTATCGGCGGCAATGAAAAACAGCGGCTACAGCGTGCCCGCCGGAAGGATTGTTGTAAATCTCGCTCCCGCAGACCTGAGAAAGGCCGGGCCGCTCTACGATCTGCCGATCCTGCTTGCGCTGATGACAGCCTCGGGACAGCTTTCCGCCGAGCTTTCGCACTGTATGTTCATCGGCGAACTCTCGCTTGACGGCTCGCTCCGTCCCGTAACCGGCGTGCTGCCAATGACGATCCATGCGCGCGACGCGGGCTTTCGCGCCATATTTGTACCCAAAGAAAATGGAGCGGAGGCGGCGGTTGTCTCCGGCATTGACGTATATGCGGTCTCCCATGTAAACGAGTTGATTTTATTTTTAGCAGGCGCCGCACAGTTGTCTCCCGTATCACCTGCGTCTCTGCACCCAAGGGACGAAATCCTGCCGCCCGACTTCTCAGAGGTAAAAGGACAGCAAGGGGCAAGACGCGCGCTCGAAGTTGCGGCAGCGGGCGGCCATAACGCGCTGCTGATCGGACCGCCTGGCTCAGGAAAAAGCATGCTGGCCAAAAGGATTCCCTCCATCCTGCCGGATATGACGTTCGAAGAATCGATCGAAACAACGAAAATTCACTCGATCGCAGGTTTGATCGACCGAAACGCTCCGCTTGTTTCGGTTCGTCCTTTCCGTGCGCCGCATCACACCATTTCGCCTGCTGGACTTTCCGGAGGAGGTTCGATTCCGCATCCGGGAGAAATCTCGCTCGCGCACAACGGCGTCTTGTTTCTGGACGAATTGCCGGAATTTTCACGGGACGCCATGGAGATTCTGCGTCAGCCGATTGAGGACGGGCAGGTGACCATTTCGCGCGTATCCGGTACGCTGACCTATCCGTGCTCCATGATGGTGATTGCGGCGATGAATCCTTGTCCGTGCGGCTATTTCGGCCATCCGACAAGGCTGTGCACCTGCTCGCCTATGAAGGTCGGGCGATATTTGAGCCGGGTGAGCGGCCCGCTTTTGGATCGGCTCGACCTGCATATTGAAGCGCTGCCGGTGGAGTTTCAGCACATCTCCTCCAGCGAACCTGCCGAGTCCAGCGCCGCAATGAAAGCACGCGTCAATGCAGCGCGCAAAATTCAGGAAGAACGCTTTCGAGGAACCGGTATTACGCAAAACGCGCATATTCCTTCCGCCAGACTGCACAAGGACTGTCCGGTCACCGACAGCGGAAATAAGCTGCTTGAAAATGCGTTCAACCGCATGGGGCTTTCTGCGCGCGCCTATGACCGCATATTAAAGGTTGCACGAACAATTGCCGATTTGGATCAAAGCGACGTAATCGACAGCCGCCACGTTGCCGAAGCAGTGCAATACCGCAGCCTGGATCGAAAATACTGGCAGCAGCGCGGATAGAATAAAAATGCATAGAAAACAGACGTCCGGAAAAGCAAGCTTTTCCGGACGTCTGTTTTCTATATTCGCATAAGACCATCTGCTATGATAACAGCACGGTGACAGTCGTTCCCCGTCCCCGCTCGCTTTCCAGTATAATTTCTCCTCCGTGATACTCGACAATATGCTTGACAATGGAAAGGCCGAGTCCGGTTCCGCCCGTTTCTCTGGAACGGCTTTTATCTACCCGGTAGAAACGCTCAAACACACGCGTCTGATCCTCCTTTGCAATACCAATTCCGGTATCTGCAACGGAAAGCGAGACGCGGCTCTTTGCACGTCCCACCGTAACCGTAACGATTCCGCCCAGTCGATTATATCTTACGGCGTTTTCACAAAGGTTCTGCACAAGCTCTCGCAGCATGCCAAAATCGCCGTTTACAATCTGATCGCTGCCCTTGCAGGAGATCGTCACCTGACGTTTGTCCGCCTCCTTTCTCAGAGAGGCGCATACGCCTCTTGCCATTGTCAGTAGATTGACCCGGTCGGACGGCTTTGAATCCTGCTCTTCTATTCGGGAAAGACGCATAATATCGCCGATCAATGCAAGAAGCCGCTGCGCCTCGTCATAAATCGTCCGCGCAAAGGCCGGCACTTCCGCTTCTCCGGCCATCCCATTTTTCAAAAGCTCTGCAAAACCGGAAATGCTGGTAAGCGGCGTCTTTAATTCATGCGAAACATTGGCCGAGAATTCCGAACGAATTTGCTCTGCGCGATACTGCGCCGTTTCGTCCAGCAAAAACAGAAGCACGCCGTTTAATACCCCGCGATCCGTTACCGAACTCACATAGCACCGGATGATGCGGTCTGAGCTTTCCAAAGTGACGGCAGAGGATTCTCCGTTAATCGCCTTTCTTACCGCATCGTTTAGCGCCGCCTCACGGGCAAGCGCCACAAAGGGCTGACCGGTATAATCGCAGTCAGGCGCGTCCAAAAGCTCCTCCGCACTGCGATTGTGCATCAGAATATGCTGATCCGCCGCCAGCAGAATGAGCCCCTCGCTCATATTTTCCATAATCAGGCGCAGTGTCTTTTGTTCTTCGCGGATGGTTTCCATGTGCGCTGTAATCTCTTCATGCTGCGTACGGATCTTTTGAAAAAACGGCGTCAGCTCTTCATAGGGGCTTTCTGTCCCAGCCAAATCCAAGCGATCCGCCGCCTTGGTTACAGGCTTTACGATTTGCTTTGTAACCCGGTGCGACAAGATCAAACTGACCGCCATTACCAGCAGCATCAGCAGCAAAACAGCCGGAAAAACGGAAAAAAGCATGGAAAAGAAGCTCTCAGCATAATAACCGACACGAATGACGTTTCCGTTTTGCAGGCGCACTGCACAATAATATGTGCTTTTCCCAAGCGTAAACGAGCGGCGCTGCGCCGTGCCTTCTCCGTTTTCGAGGGCCTCTCTGATCTCATCACGGCCGGCGTGGTTCTCCATACTGGAGCTGTCCGCAACCGAATCGTATAAAACGGTACCGTCCGCCGCGATTACGGAAAGCCGCCCCGTCTCTGGAAGCGGCTTTGCAAGCTCGTCAAAATAAGCCTTTTCGTCGGCCGTGTCGTTTAAGCCCGCCGCCACGAGATAACACTCGTTGCGAATCGTCTCTTTGATCTGCGTTTCAATCAGACCATAGAAAATCAAAAGGGAAACGACGGCGGTGAGCAGAATCGTACCACAGGCGACGATACACATGCTGCGATACAGCTTTTTTTTCATCCGGCATCCTCCTCCAGCTTATAGCCAACGCCGCGCACTGTTTTAATCTGTCCGCCGGCTTTGCCGAGCTTTTGCCGCAGAAGCTTTATATGCATATCCACCGTACGGCTTTCGCCTTCAAAGTCAAATCCCCATACAACCTGCATAATACGGTCTCTGGAGAGCACGATCCCTCTGTTTTTTAAAAGATAGTGCAAAAGCTCGAACTCCTTATAAGTCAGGGTGACCGGCTCTCCGCAGGATAAAACCGAACGTCTGGCCGCATCCATTTCAAGCCGGCCGCAGGAGAGTACTTCTCCCGCTGCGGCGCCGCCGGTTCGCCGTAAAAGTGCTTTTACTCTTGAAATCAGCTCCATAACGCCAAATGGTTTTGTCACATAGTCGTCCGCACCAAGGTCGAGCGCGTTGACCTTGTCGTATTCCGCGCTTTTTGCCGTCAGCATTAAGACCGGCAGCTCAGCCGTATACGGATTGCTGCGGATCTTCCGCAAAATGGAGATACCGTCGATGTCTGGCAGCATGATGTCTAAAATAAGGAGATCCGGCTTTTTTGCGGCAACAGCGTCAAAAAGCGCCGCGCCGGTTTCCAATCCAACAGCCTCAATATCCGCTGTTTTGAGCGCATAAGTAACAAGCTGTCTGATGCTCGCATCGTCCTCTGTGATATAAACCGTCCGCATGAAAAGGCCTCCTTGAGAAATGTGATCGGCGCTGTCTTTGCGGGAGGTGCGGTTATTCGTGCCTGCCCGTAATGGAAAAGGCTACCCATTCTGCAATGTTGGTAGCGTGATCGCCGATGCGTTCAAAGTATTTTGCGATCATCAGCACATCTATCACAGCCGCCGGTTCGCTCTCTTCCTTTTTCAGCATCTGAACCAGCTCGTCGCGCACATGGACGAACATATCGTCCACCTCATCATCCTCTGCGATCACCTTCTGCGCCAAAGCGAGATCCCGCGCCACAAACGCATCCACCGATTCTTTTACCATACGGATCGTACTTTTAGACATCTCCTTAATATGTGTGTCGCAGAGCGGAGCGTCCGTTTGCTTTAAGCGATGCGTAATTTCCGCAATATCGGCCGCCTGATCGCCGATGCGCTCCATGTCGGTAATCATTTTTAACGCAGAAGAAATCGTGCGAAGATCTCTGGCAACCGGCTGCTGCTGCAATAGCAGCTTTAAACAGCGGGACTCAATATCGCGCTCCTTGCGGTCGACCTCGCTGTCGAACTCAATGGCGCTTTCCGCAAGCGACTCATCCTGCTTAAACAAAGCGCCCACTGCGCGGTCAATCGCATTTTCAATCAGCGCACCCATTTCAATCAGTTCGGTATTTAAAATAGAAAGTTCTCTGTCAAATCGATTTCTCATAATAACGCATAACTCCTTATTGGATTTTTGAACGCTGCGGCCGATTTACGGTTATCCAAAGCGTCCTGTAATATAATCCTCGCAGCGCTTGTCCTTTGGCATGGAAAACAGCTCCTGCGTCGGCGCATATTCAACAACCTCACCCAAAAGGAAGAATGCGGTGCGGTCGGAAATACGCGCTGCCTGCTGCATGTTGTGCGTTACCATGACAATAGTATAGTCTTTTTTCAGTTCAATGGCAAGATCCTCGATCTTCGAGGTGGAGATCGGATCAAGCGCGCTGGTCGGTTCATCCATCAGAAGAACCTCCGGCTGTACGGCGAGCGCGCGCGCAATGCAAAGGCGCTGCTGCTGGCCGCCGGAAAGGCCAAGCGCGGACTTTTTTAACCGATCCTTAACCTCGTCGAAGATCGCCGCGTCGCACAGGGATTTTTCCACAATTTCATCCAGCTTCTTTTTGGAGCGGATGCCGTGTGTGCGCGGACCAAAGGCGATATTATCGTATACGCTCATCGGAAACGGGTTCGGTTTTTGGAATACCATGCCAACTCGCCTTCTCAAATCGTTCACGTCCATACCGGCGTAAATATCATCGCCGTCAAGCGTAACACTGCCGGTAATGCGGCAGCCCTCCACAAGATCGTTCATACGGTTCAGCGACTTTAAAAGCGTGGATTTTCCGCAGCCGGACGGTCCGATAAACGCGGTGATCTCCTTTTCCGAAATCGAAAGGTTGACGTTTTTGAGCGCGTGAAAGGAGCCGTAATACAGATCGAGGTTTGCAATATCGATTTTTCCCATTAAGCCTTCTCCTTTGTCAGTTTCTTTGCGATAAAGCTTGACAGCATATTGATAAGCAGCACGACAACCAGCAATACTACTGCGGTTGCATTTGCCTCTTTCATATGAAGACCCTCGCCGGAGAGCATATACATATGTACGGCAAGAGTGCGTCCCGCACCCATGACAAGATGATCGTGGGCAAGATCCGGGATTTTCGCCATTGTACCGGAGGTGTAAAGAAGAGCGGCCGTCTCCCCGACAATACGGCCGACCGCCAGAATAATGCCTGCCAGAATGCCTGGCATTGCAGGCGGCAGAATGACCTTGAACACAGTGCGAAGTCTGCCCGCGCCAAGGCCAAAGCTGCCCTCGCGGTAGGAATCGGGTACGGCGCGAAGCGCCTCCTCCGTTGACCGCATGATAAGCGGTAAAATCATGATGGACAGGGTCATTGCACCGGCCAAAAGGCTTGTTCCCCAGCCAAGATAGGTTACAAAAAACAACATGCCGAACAAACCGTAGACAATCGATGGGATGCCCGAAAGTGTCTCCGCTGTAGTACGAATGACGCCAACCAGCTTATTTCCCCTCTTTGCATATTCCACCAGATAAATTGCGGTGAACACAGAAAACGGGACGGCAATCAGCAAGGACAGCAGTGTCATGGTAATGGTGTTGACAATTGCAGGAAACATGGAGGCGTTTTCAGAGGTATAGGTTAAAGAAAACAGTTCCGGCTTTAAGTAGGGAATACCATTGACCAGAATATAAAAGATCATCGCAAACAAAACGCCCACTGTCAGCAGTGCGCCCAGCATCACCAGCAGCATGCAGACAAAAGAAAACGGATGATGCAGATACGAACGCATCCGATTTTTTATCGAGAGCCGGCTGATTGAAGAAAGCTTTTTCGCTCTTTCCTTCATCTTTTACACCTCCTTTCTGCGGAAAAGACGCGATAGGAGACGGTTCATCCGTCCACACCCGTCCTGTTTCTTTTCCCTTCTGTTCTTCAGAATGGAAAAAAGCAGATTGATAATCAGGATAAAGACGAACAGCACGACGCCGGTTGCGATCAGCGCTTCACGGTGCAGATCCGCCGCATAGCCCATCTCCAGCACAATATTTGCCGTAAGCGTCCGTACTCCTTTTAAAATGCCCTGCGGCATCCATGGCTGGTTTCCCGCAACCATGCAGACGGCCATTGCCTCGCCGATCGCACGGCCAATGCCCAAAATGACCGCCGCCATAATGCCGGACTTCGCCGCCGGTATCACCACACGGAAAATGCTGCGCTCATGCGTCGCCCCCAGCGCAAGCGCGCCCTCGTAATAGCTGTCTGGTACGGCGCGAATGGCCGATTCGGTAAGACCTATCACAGTCGGCAGGATCATGATGCCAAGAACAAGCGTCGCAGCAAGAATGCTGGCGCCCGAAACTTTGAAAACGGAACGAATCAGCGGCACAATAACAAGCAGTCCAAAAAAGCCGTAGACAATGGAAGGAATGCCCGCAAGCAGTTCAACCGCCGGCTTTACAATTTTATAGAGACGTTTCGGGCAGTATTTTGCTAAAAAGACCGCTGTAAGAATGCCGATGGGCACGCCGATCAGAATTGCTCCGCCTGTAATATAAACGCTGCCTAAAATCATTGGCAGAATGCCGTAGCTTGCAGGCACGTCGGTTGGCGCCCAGTTGTCTCCTAAA
>ERZ857480.109000-NODE-169066-length-12612-cov-5.0000_pt1 | contig 12612 bp, 13 predicted proteins | sample MGYA00519767_ERZ857480 | MGnify/ENA primary metagenome ERZ857480 (study PRJEB31778, sample SAMEA3449210) | human gut metagenome | biome: human gut; feature: human-associated habitat; material: faeces | place: United Kingdom | collected 2010/2012 ...
CGTCTGGATGATTATACCGGAAAGAAAATGACATTTTTCCATGATCCGGATGGACTTCCACTGGAAATTCATGAGTAGAAAATAGTGAGTAAAATATTCTTGCTTCAAGCATGTAATTTAATATTCGTACACTGATGAGACGAGTGCATTGGCTGCCGCAAAGAAGGAAGTAACAGACCAGCTTATTAATGTAAGCAATAAATATACAGCATGGGAGAATCCAGAAGGTATAAACAACCCTTATGATGACAAGGAATACTGGAACATTGCAAAATATGTTGACAAACTAGGAAAAGCAGAAGCATTTAAATGGTTATCAAGAGAAAAAGAGATAACAAAGTATGCAGAAATTAATCCTAAAGATGCACAAAATGTTTATTCAAAAACAAGTGGAATAGTTGCTTCAAATACAGATATATTTGTCAATGACTAGTTAAAAAATAATTATTCATAACCATTAAGGTGTAAACAAGATGAATTTATTCGTTTCTGTTTACACCTTTTTAACAATAGGTTGCAAAGAACATATGTTTGCGTTACCATAAACTTATAAACGTAAGGGGTAAGGGGATGTACCACACATTTATGGTTTCACGGAAGTTACGGCTTTACAGTCTACAGCCTGTTAAACTATAAACAGAAACATGATTAATTGATTCAATGGAGGTAAAGAATGAGAAAAAAACTTATTGCAGTGGCATTATCCATAAGCATGGCTTTAGGGGGAATAAGCACAACTGAAACATATGCTTATCTTGATAAAATGACAAAAACAAATATTTTACAGAACAAGGGAGACACTTACACTTTGGAAAACTATGTGTCTTCACCTGAAGAAGCGCAGAAACTTGAAGAGTATTACTTTTTAAATAACATTTCAGAACCATACAAGATAACAATAGATGCCAAATCTTATGATGGTTGGTTAGAGTATGATGAAGAATCAGAAAAAATGGTTAGCTTTTATTCTGATTTGTTTAAGAACAAAATTGACGGTGGTATAGGTAAATATTGCCACAAAGGAGGAGTTAACGATTTTTTTAAAGATCCAGAACTACTTACTGATGGAAATGGAAAAAAATATATTGTTTTAAATTTAAAGAATTATGATGCAGAAGGATTTTTGAAACAATTATCAGAACTACAAGAAGTCAGAGATAGATTCCTTGCCACAATGCCCAAACTTGACGAAATGAGCGACTATGAAAAGGTGCTGGGAATATTGGCGTTTATGAACTACATTAAATATGATTACAATGCATATAACTCCGGAAAGTCAGTAGATGATGCATACACAGCTTTAGTAGAAGGAAGAGCAACATGTACCGGATTTTCTGCAGCATTTACTTTTTTAGCAACAATAATAGGTGTTGAAAACAAAATGTTAGAAGGTGAATATAAGAAACAAGGTCACTCATGGAATGCTGTTAAAATATGTGGGCGATGGTATGAGCTTGAACCACAAAATGTAGTAATAAACAATTCGAACATAATGGCTCAAAATTTTAATCTTCAAAATGGAGGACCTTTTCTCTTTGGGACACAACAGTTAGAGGAAGTATATCCAAACGGATATCTTGCACCAATAGAATATCTTGATTTTACAAACACGAAAGTTCGAGATTCATTACCGGTTAGTGACATTTCATACAAAGATTATACGGAACACAATTATACAAATCACGTAATCAAGTGGAATGGCAATAAAGCCACATTCTATAAAACTTGTAGTGAGTGTGGTGAATATGAAAATAATGGTTTTAAATATGATGAACGTGATAAGTATTATCACTTTGTAGATAGAGATTATATTGGAACTGATTGTGATGTAACAAAGATTTCAGAAAAGAAGTGTGGTGATGCCACAGTTACAAAGTATGAGGCAACAGTTACGGTCGACGGAAAGACCTACACATCAGAGCATACAGAGATTGATGGAGAATGTAATCATGTGGTAAGGGACAGTGACATTAAGACGGTAAAGAAAGCAACCTGCACTGAAGAAGGAAAGGTTGAAAAGACATGCGAAACCTGTGGCTATACATGGACTGAAACAACGCCAAAAACAGAACATCATTATGTTACAACAACACAAAAAGTAGATACCTGTGAGGAAAAGAGTGAATACACTGTAGAGAAGTGTAGCGAATGTGGTGATGTTAAGTCAACATCAAAGAAACTCTACTACTCAGCACACGACTTTCAGTTTACAAGTCACAAGAAGGAGCCTACCTGTACTGAAAAGGGAGAGGACCTGTATACCTGCACAATCTGTGGAAAGACGGAAACAAGGGAAGTTCCAATGGTAGCGCATAAAACAGAGCTTAGAAACTATAAGGCTGCAACTTGTACTGAGGATGGATATACAGGTGATGAAACCTGCATTAATTGTGGAAAGGTAATTTCCAAGGGAAAGAAAACTTATGCCACGGGTCATTCATATGTTGACACACTTGAAACTGTCTATGAAACAGATATGTCAATGGGACTTACATATAAGTATGCATATGTAATAGACAGAGTAACATGCAAGAAGTGTGATTTTGAAATGATTGATGGACAAACAGAAAGCAAACTTGTGGGCTGGATACTTGCAGACGGAACAGAAGTCAGCAAGGAAGACGGATATGAATATGAGTACGTAACGGACAAGAATGGTAACCTTGTGCCGAAGAAGATAGACCACAGTGTAACACAACCAACTTCAAGACCATCAATAAGTCCCACAATTTATGAAACAGGTGACTACACGGATGTTGAAGACACAACAAAGTCTGTTTCAAAGGTACCGGCAAAGGTAAAAATAAGTTCTGCCAAAAACTTAAAGGGTAAGAAAATCTCTGTAAAATGGAAAAAGGTGAAGACAGCCACAAAGTACCAGGTCAAGGCAGTACTTGGAAGAAAGGCAACGACAAAAACAACAACAAAGACTTCATATACCATTAAAAAGCTCAAAAGAAAGAAAACATACAAAATCTACGTGAGAGCTTATAACAAAGCCGGCTATGGTAAGTGGAGCAAGGTAAAGAAAGTTAAAGTTAACAAATAAATGTGTATGACAAACAACTCACCCTCTTTCTGTTGCCAGATTAGGAGAGACAACACAAAAGATTATATTATATAACGTAAATGTTTTTGTCAGGTCAGATAATACAGTTATCCTTGAAGTAAAATGGGATAATGATGCTGACGGAACACTAACAGCAATGTTTAGTGAAAACGATACTGAGCAAATGGTATTTACACTTGTATTAGCTATCATTAATGCAAAAAAATAACGCCCTTGCCGTGTTCAAAGTGTAGGACGTTATTTTTAACTCAAACATAACCGGCAGTTAGGTTTTATCTAACTTTCAGTTCCTTGTTTAAGTTCATTATAGCATATTGCTAGTATTGTTCAACTAGATTTTCTCGTTATAAAAATACTAAAAATAAGGTTATGAATTTTTTATTGACAATGTATATACTTTTTTAAAAAAACGGAGGAATTTAATATGATGTCAAATGCTATGGAACAAAAAAGCGTTACTACTCAAAAAGCTGTAAAAAAATGGAAAAATAGTCAAGGATTACGATTATCAAAAGAAATAACTAATTTAATGCATTTAAGAGAAAATGACAATGTGGAGATTAACATATACAATGGGGAAATGGTTATTAAGAAAATTAAATATCCAAAATATACTAATTTACAAGAAAGGTTAGAAGCTTTCTATCAAAAACCAATTGATGAAATCTATGTAGAAAGTACACAAGAAGTAGATGTAGGAGTTCCTAAAGGTGATGAATATTGGTAACTTTTGAACAAGGTGATATTATTATTATGAATTTTAACCCTCAGCAGAGTCATAAAACAAAATGGAAGACGACCAGTCTTGGTCGTCAGCAACACTTTATTAAATGAGCATAGCTCATTAATTATGGTTTGTCCTATTACAAACACTGATAAATCACATCCTTTTCATGTGAACCTTGACGATTCCACAAGTGTAAAAGGTGTGATATTAGCGGATCAGGCAAAGATGTTAAACGTAAGAGCAAGGGATGCAAGATTCGTTGAAAAATGTCCAGAATATATCTGGATGGAAGCAATAGAAATTATTAAAAATTTTCTTTAAAAAAGATAATGAGTAATCCCAGACTTTACAAGACGTTAGTTTTAACTAGCGCCTTTCTCTTTCAATGTAATTAAGTAATGTTGCCAAGTAAACTTGTAAACAACTTTTGCAAAGTTTACTTGGAAGACTAAGGATAGTGCTGTAAGTAATATATTTAAGCGAAGGAAATATGTCGTTTAGTGGAAAGTGTGGTATGATATATTTAAATTTAGTTAAAGAATGGAGGCAAAATAAATTGCATTTTAGTTATTGCCCATATTGTGGCTCAAAACTTATTGGAAAAGAAATCGGAGACGAAGGAGTTATTCCTTATTGTGAAAACTGCAACATACCTTTGTGGGATATGTTTACCACAAGTATTATCACAGCCGTTGTAAATGAATATAATGAAATTGCTCTATTAAGACAAAACTACGTTTCAGCAACCAAATATGTATGTGTTGCGGGAATAATGAAAATGGGTGAGTCAGCCGAGGAAACAGTAATTCGTGAAGTGAAGGAAGAAATCGGTCAGGACGTGGAAAGCTTAGAGTTTATAAAAAGCTATCCTTATGAGAAAAAAGAAATGTTAATGCTTGGTTACAAGGCAACTGTAAAAAAGAAAGAGTTTAAACTGTCCTGTGAAGTTGATTCAGTTAAGTGGGTTAAATTTGAAGAGGCGTTGGCTTTGTTGAGAGAAGGAAGTGTGGCATGGCAGTTAGTGAAGCAGGTTATAGAAAAATGATAAAAATAAAAGCTTACGTGTGTTATAAAGGATAACCATACATAAGCTTTTATTATTGAATTGCCCTTTCGGCTTAACATTATTGATTCGACCTTTCGTCTATAATTATGCTAACATAGAATTTAGAGAAAATCAATCACAAAAATAAATTAATCAATTTCTATTAATTTATTATATTCAAGTTGAAGAGTATCATGTTCATTTTTTAATACATTATAATTATGTTCCAGTTCGGTATATTTTTGTTGTAAAGAAGTAAATTCATTATTAATTTTGTATAAGCGGATATTTTCTTTAGGAAAAGCTAATTTAAAAAGAGTGTTTTTGATTTCTTTAAATAACGAATCCTGAAGATTAATATTTTTAAGTTTTCCCTTTTTGGAAATTAATCGCCCTGCACTTATAACTTTGATGTCGGACAAAAGAATGGCTCCTGTTTTTTCAAATCCATCGGATTTGTCACCCATATCATTTCCGTATACTTTGCGCATCATTTTGTTACCATCTGGATTATCAATAGGATGGAAAGCGTTTTTTATGTTGTCAGGTGTTGTGGAAACAGGAACAACTAAGTACATTCCGCCTATTTTTTCAAGAATGACAACGGGGTGATGGTAAGAAAATTCAGGTTTATAATTGATTCCTAAATCTGCATAAAAAATGTCACCTATGGAAATGCAAATTTTAGTCGAAGTAAAATTTCTTCTTAAAAACCAGTTTTGCAAACTCATAATAAAATTTGCAGATTCGTCTTGTCTCATCTTTCTTATTTCTTCAACACTGTTAACTTCGAGATTGAGAAATTCATTTAGGCATACTGCCGAATCAGATGTATTTTTGTTTTTGTTGTGTCTATCACGAATTATATTTCTAAGTGATTCAAAATTAATTTTCAAAAGTAGTACCTCTTCTTCCTTTAATTAGTCATTTGTAATGTTGAGTTTCATAATATCATAAGAATAAATAGATGTCATTGTCAAAATGGCATAAAAATGATAAAATTATTACAACAATACTTACAATAAGAATTAAGTATCAAAGGAGGGAGAGAACTATGGCTAGAAATAATAACCTGATGATTAGTGAAATTAAAAAAAATTTAGAAATGACAGATAACAAGGTTAAAAAAATTGAAACTAATTTAGAAAAAATCGAAACAAATGTTAAAGAAATCAAAAATACATTAGATGATTCTAAAGCCAAAGAAACAGTTAAATCATCTAGAAAAATTTTAAAGTATATTCTAACGTCGATTGTACCAATAGCCTCTTTGGGTGTGGCAATTATATCTTTGATAGTAGCAATTAAGGCGTTTGAATCGAGTAAAAAAATAGGAATAAATAATTCAGCACTATCTTTTTCATACCAAAGTGTTAATATAGAAAAATTAACTACAAAAGAGGGAATTGAAATAGTAATAGGTGGCAGTAAAAGAACAAGAGGAGGTGCAAAATTAAAAATTGATGTAAAAGTTGAGTCGGGTCAAATGGCGTCCTTGTATTTGATTGAAAAAAATGGAGAAAAGCTCGAGTTTGAACTTTTAAATTCAGAAAATATACAGAATAGATTTTCAGGAATAAAAACATACGAAGTAAATGCATACTTTGATATGGAAAAGAAGGAAAAAATCAAAAACATAAAAATGGGAATGGGACAATTGTATGTACTTGCAGAAGATTTAAATGGTCAGGTATATATTGACGTAATTCAAATTATTGGTCCGATTATACAAGAATCTGATGAGATGAATACAGCACAAGTTTATGATAATTATGCTGAATATAGTTTTAGATATTTGAAGAATAATAAGTTAATTACGTTGAATGAAAATGATGATTTTGATAAAGAATGGGTTGAATTAACAGATACATATCCAGAAAGTTTAAAAGAAACTAACATAGAAAAAATAGAGGAGGATATATCAATGATAAGAGAAAAATATTCAAAATACAAATATTAGTGATGATGAAAAATGGTGATTGTTAAAAATAAATATATTATTAAAAATAGAAGTTTTTAGTAATAGATAATTTATAATTAGAGATTAGAATAAGAGGGTATAAATGAACAAAATGACAATATATTTTCATCTTCCGGGCTTGTTTGAATTTTATGATTTTTATAGTGTGTTTTTGCCCTTGTTTAAAGAACATAGAGAGTATTTTTATGATTGGTGTGAAATTGGTTCGATATACGGTGCCCCAGCAGACTGTCTTTGGGGCGGTGGTCGTGCAGGTTTTGGAGAGTGCAATGCTAAAGTTGTATTAAAGCTTATGAATGAAAACAACATTTCTCCAAGGCTTACATTTAGCAATTCATTGTTAAGAGAAGAGCATCTTTCAGACAAGAGGTGCAATGATTTATGTGAAATATTTTATAAAGAAAGCAAAGCGCAGAGTGGCATAATTGTACATTCGGATTTACTTTTGAATTATTTGAAAAACAAATATCCGAATTTTTATTTTGTATCATCAACCACAAAAGTAATAACGGATTTTGAAGAGTTTAAAAGCGAAGTTGACAGGAAAGAATTTAGTTATGTTGTACCGGATTTTCGATTAAATAAAGACTTTGAAAATTTAGAAGGATTAACTCAGACTCAGAAAAGTAAAGTAGAGTTTTTGTGCAACGAATGTTGTTGGTTTGGATGTAAGGATAGGAAGAACTGTTACGAAGCTGTAAGCCGAAAAAACTTAGGAGAAAATCAAAAGGAGCATATATGTAAGTCACCTACCGCTGAAAAGGGGTATCGCTTTTCAGAAGCAATGAAAAATCCGGGATTTATAAGCATAGGTGACATTGAAAATAAATATGTTCCTATGGGATTTTCTAACTTTAAAATTGAAGGCAGAAGTCTTGGAAGTGCGTTGATATTAGAATTTTTATTGTATTATATGACAAAGCCTGAATACCATATAAATGTTAGGGAAGAAATATATCTGGATAATATGCTTGATTTATTTTAAATGTAATACAAAAAAGATTCAGAGTAGTTCATTAAATATACACAGATTATTGGTTTAATATTAGTATAAAAGATAATTAATATAATCACTAGGAGAAAAAATCAACGTGTTTGCAATAAATTTTTCTCAGGGGATTAGGTTTTGCCAATTATCTAAAAATGCTGTGGAGGAATATTATGAAACAATTAAAGATTCTTGTTGTAGATGATGAAGATAGAATGAGAAAGCTTGTAAGAGACTTTCTTGTAAGAAAACAATATGAAGTAGTGGAAGCGTCCAACGGTGAAGAAGCCGTAGATGTGTTCGTGGAGAGTAATGATATTGACCTTATTATTTTGGATGTTATGATGCCTAAAATGGATGGATGGGAAGCCTGCAGGGAGATTAGAAAGATTTCTAAGGTTCCAATTATTATGCTGACAGCAAAGAGCGAGGAAAGTGATGAGTTGCTTGGTTTTGAACTTGGAGTTGACGAGTACATTTCAAAACCGTTCAGTCCGAGAATTCTTGTGGCAAGAGTTGATGCAATCCTTAGAAGAACTAATAATATAGGTCAGGATCAGATTGAACAGGCCGGAGATATTGAAATAAACAAGGCGGCTCATATTGTTACAGTAAAGGGTGAACCTATTGAACTTAGTTTTAAGGAATTTGAATTGTTATCATATTTCATACAAAATAAAGGAATTGCTTTATCAAGAGAGAATATTCTTAATAATGTATGGAATTATGATTATTTTGGAGATGCAAGAACTATTGATACCCACGTTAAAAAACTAAGAAATAAGCTTGGAGAATGTGGCAAATACATAGTTACAATTTGGGGCATGGGATATAAATTCGAGGTTAACTAATGAAGGATATAGATAAGAATAAAATTAAACATACCATCGGTTACAAGATGACCGTAATTATAGTGGCAATCATGGGATTATCCCTGATTGCTGCTAGTATATTTAGCAGCTTTTTCTTAAGCAAGTATTATAAGAAAACAAAGCAAGATTCTATTAAGAAAGTTTACAATGAGTTTATAAAAATAATCCAAGATGATGAAAATCTTAAGGATAGCGACAATATTTCAACGCTGAATAATATTTGTGAAAAAGCCGGTGCCACAATGATTGTTGTAGATAGTGCGGGAGATTCTGTTTATGACTATGGTGCAGGAAAAATGCTTGCAGACCGTTGGCGTGATATGATTTTTGGTAGTAATATTAAGCAGAAAGAGGAACCAAGGGTTATTGAAAAGAACGACAAATATACAATTCAGTCTACGGTAGACAGATTTTCGGCCAATCAATATTATGAATTGTCAGGAGGACTGGCATCAGGCAATTATGTAGTTATAAGAATGTCAGTTGAAAGCTTTAGGGAGAGTATTGCTATTGCCAACAAGTTTTATTTAGGTGTTGGAATATCACTTATTCTTGTTACAACTTTAATTATTATTTGGATTACAAGAAAATATACGCAACCTTTATTACAATTGGCTGATATTTCCAAAAGAATGTCAGAACTTGATTTTAATGTTAAGTATGAAGATGACCGTGATGATGAAATTGGTGTTCTTGGAGAGAGCATGAATGAAATGTCTGACAAGCTTGAAACGGCTATTTCGGAACTAAAGTCTGCCAACTTGCAGCTTCACAAGGATATTGCAAAGAAGGAAGAAGTAGATGAGATGAGAAAAGAATTTATTTCAAATGTTTCTCACGAATTAAAAACACCTATTGCACTTATTCAGGGTTATGCAGAGGGACTTCAGGAAAGTATAAGTGATAATCCGGAGGATATGGATTACTACTGCGATGTTATTATTGATGAAGCCGGCAAGATGAATAAGATGGTTAAGAATCTTCTTACATTAAACCAGCTGGAGTTCGGTGACGGAAGTGTAAATATGGAAAGATTTGATATTATATCTGTGATTGCAGGAGTAATTCATTCTATGCAAATTAAGGCCAATGAAAAGCAGGTTAATATTGAATTTAATCAAATGGAACCTATTTACGTTTGGGCAGATGAGTTCCAGATTGAAGAGGTTATTACTAATTATTTAAGTAATGCTTTAAATCATGTTGATGAAAATAGAATAATTCAAGTGAAAATTCAGGAAAAAAATGGTATAGTAAGAGTGTCTGTGTTTAACACAGGAAAAAATATTCCTGAAAATGAGCTTGATAATATTTGGGTCAAGTTCTATAAAGTTGACAAAGCAAGAACAAGAGCTTATGGTGGCAACGGTATAGGATTATCTATAGTTAAGGCCATTATGGACAGACACGAAAAGAAATGTGGAGCAATTAACAGACCGGATGGTGTTGAATTTTGGTTTGAGCTTGATTGCAATTCATTAGAGAAAGGGACTGAATAAATGATAGCAATTATTGACTATGATGCAGGCAACATTAAAAGCGTGGAGAAGGCATTTCAGTATATAGGAGAAGATACTGTAGTATCAAGAGACAAGGATGTTATTCTTTCAGCAGATAAGGTAGTTCTTCCGGGAGTTGGTTCTTTCGGAGATGCAATGGAGAAATTGAGAGATTATGATCTTATTGATACAATCAATAAGGTTGTGGAAAATAACACACCTTTTCTTGGAATATGCTTAGGACTTCAGCTTTTATTCGAAAGTAGTGATGAAACTCCGGGAGTGGAAGGACTTGGAATTTTAAAAGGAAAGATTCTTAGAATACCTGACAAGCCGGAATTTAAGATTCCACATATTGGATGGAACTCTTTGGAACTTACTAATAACGGAAGATTATTTAAAGGCATTGAAGAACAGTCTTATGTTTATTTTGTACATTCATATTATTTGGAAGCAGAAGATGAGCAGATAGTTAAGGCTTCAACAGATTATGTTACACATATTCATGCATCTGTTGAAAGTGGTAATATTTTTGCATGCCAGTTTCATCCTGAAAAGAGTGGTGATGTAGGACTTCAGATTTTAAAGAATTTTGCGGCATTATAATATAGATTTGGGAGAGAAATATGCATACAAAGAGAATTATTCCATGTTTGGATGTAAATAACAATAGAGTTGTAAAAGGTACTAATTTTGTGAATTTAAGAGATGCAGGTGATCCTGTTGAAGTTGCAAAAGCTTATAACAAGGCAGGAGCGGATGAACTTGTATTTTTAGATATTACTGCGTCTTCTGACCATAGACATACTGTTACGGATTTGGTAAGAAGAGTGGCAGAACAGGTTTTTATTCCGTTTACTGTTGGTGGAGGAATTAGAACTGTGGACGATTTTAAGGAACTTTTAAGAGAGGGCGCTGACAAGATTTCAATTAATTCATCAGCTATTATGAATCCTAATCTTATAAGTGAAGCGGCTGACAAGTTTGGAAGTCAGTGCGTTGTAGTTGCCATTGACGCTAAGAGACGTGAAGATGGTAGCGGCTGGAATATATACAAGAACGGTGGACGTGTCGATATGGGCATGGATGCTGTTGAATGGGCAATGAAGGTTGATAAACTTGGAGCAGGAGAGATTTTGCTTACAAGTATGGATTGTGACGGAGTGAAGCAGGGCTATGACATTGAACTTACAAAGATTATAGCTGAAAATGTTTCTGTTCCTGTTATTGCTTCAGGTGGAGCTGGAACTATGGAGCATTTTTATGATGCATTAACAGAGGGAAAGGCTGACGCAGCTCTTGCAGCTTCATTATTCCATTACAAAGAATTAGAAATTAATGATTTAAAACATTATTTAGATGGTAAGGGAGTGCCGGTACGTTTGTAGAAACGTAGATACTTAAAGATGAAATATTATTTTATTATTAATCCTAACAGTGGAAAAATAGACACAAATCAGTTTGAACAGAGGATTTTAAAGGAATGTTCAAAAGAAAAAATTAAATACAAAATATTCTATACACATAATGCAGGGGATGCAAAGAAGTTTGCAAAAAAAATACCTGATGAAGAATGTGTTGTTTTTTCTGTCGGTGGAGATGGCAATTTAAATGCAGTTCTAAACGGGTTGGCAGGTTCTAAGAACAAGATTCTTGGAAATATTCCAACAGGCAGTGGAAATGATTTTGAAAGAACACTTAGCCAATATGATGACGGAATACATGATTTTGATTTTGGAATTATTAATGGAAGACATTTTATTAATGTTGCCTGTGTAGGACTTGATGCTGATGTGGCTAACAATATTTCATGGATTAGGAAGAAAAAATGGATTCCGGTAAGCCAGCGCTACAATGCCAGCATTTTGTATACTTTTATTAAATATAAATTTAAAAAAGTAAAAGTACAGATAGACGATAATCAAAGTTTTGAAAACAAATGCACAATACTTGCCATATGCAATGGTCAATATTATGGTGGAGGTTTTAGAATGGCACCCCACGCTACACTTGACGATGGATTATTTGATGTATATTTTGTGGAAAAAATGCCAAAGGTTAAGGTTTTACCATTGTTTGTAAAACTGCTAAGCGCAAAGCATGAAAAATCTCCGAAGATTAAGAAATATCAAGGGGAAAAAGTGGTTATTGACAGCGATAAGAGATACACTTTTAATGTTGACGGAGAAATGGTAACGGATACTCATTTTGAAATAGAAATGAGAAAACATGCCGTAAAAGTTTTCTGCAATAAGGAATTTGTGGAAAGAATAATAGGAAAGTAACAGGACAAAGTTATAATGTAGATACACTGGTTAGGGTGTAATTTAACAAAGGATAATATGAAAAATAATACCAATTATCAATAATGAAGGTAATATTGAAACGAGGAATAGGAAATGTCAATGATAGATAACGATTGGCTTGTGC
>ERZ857480.64041-NODE-99123-length-12495-cov-22.9289_pt1 | contig 12495 bp, 6 predicted proteins | sample MGYA00519767_ERZ857480 | MGnify/ENA primary metagenome ERZ857480 (study PRJEB31778, sample SAMEA3449210) | human gut metagenome | biome: human gut; feature: human-associated habitat; material: faeces | place: United Kingdom | collected 2010/2012 ...
AAAAATCCCTGCTGATCGGTGGATACACCGATGGTCGTACCTTTGACGATAACCGAAGCGCCGATCACGGCCGCTCCGTTTTCATCAACGACACTACCGCGCACTTGTTTGGCTTGGGCAAATGCCCCCGCTGCAAACACAAGTACTCCAATTAACGATAGTAGGATTTTTTTTACCATAAGCGTTAATCTATTAGTTAATTTTTTAAAATAAAAAGTTCACTAGCAAAGATAAACGTTTGGTGATTCATATACAAATAAATTTTTAAAATAATTTACTACTATTACACATATTCTGCGGATTAACGTCCGCCACTTACAGTTTTCCCGGCAAAGTGTCGGGCTGGTTACAGATTGTAACCGCCGGTTTTCGGTCTTTTCGGTGATTTCCGGTGATTTTCCCTCCGGGAAGGGGCGCAAGGGGCGGATGACGGCGCTTAGATGAGCTTTGTGCCGGCTTCGGGTGCATCCGGAGGAAGCAAATTGCGGTAAAGGGAGTTGATTCGCTTCGACAGACGTTCCATTTCGCCGTCGAGCTGCGAGTGCGTAATGGTGGCATAAATCTGCGTAGTTCGTATGTTTCTATGTCCCAGCAGCTTGCTGATCGTCTCGATAGCTACGCCCTGCGACAGGGTGATCGTCGTGGCGAAGGTATGGCGGGCCGAATGGAATGTAATCTGTTTCATAATGCCTATTTCGGACATGATTTTGTCGAGACAGGCATTGCACCAGCCGTTGCTCGGAAGGTCGAAGATTCGCTTGGTCCGGGTCATCGGCCTGTGCTTGAGCAGAATGTTGTAAGGCACTTCGAACAGCCGGACGTTTACTTCGGAACCCGTTTTGCGGCGCGTCGTACTGATCCACAACTGTTTATTCACCTGCTGGATATTTTCCAGCGTAAGGTCCTTCATGTCGATATAAGACAAGCCGGTGAAACAGCTGAACAGAAAGGCATCCCGGATAAGTTGTAAGGTGGGAGTGTCGCCCTCGTACTGCATCAGTTTGTTGATCTCGCTCATGGAGAGGTAATTGCGCGTTACGAATTCGCTTTGTAATTTGTAATTTGCAAACAGATCCTTGTTCATATAGCCTTTGCTGCGGGCCAGCATCAGGATGTGTTTGAGGGCGATCATGTAGATCCACGTGGTATTTTTCTTATGGGCGCACTCCTGCGCTATGTAGGAATGAAAGCCCGTAAGGAATTCGCGGTTGAGTTCCTTGAACATTAAATCCTTCCGGTTGTACTTGTCCCAGACGAAATCCGCCAGATGCCGGCATACACACCTATATTTATAATATGTGGTCATGCTGCGGCTGACGCCGACCATGCGTTTGAATTCGTCGTTGTGCTGCTTGAAGAAGGCGACCACGGTCTCCTGCTTGTGATTGCCGCCGAAATACATCTCTTTGACCATCACCGGAGTAACGAAGGCCTGCTCGTAAAAGAGCTTGTTGTAGCATCTCTCGATGTGAAATCGGATATTGGCCAGCTTTTCGTTGATTTGGACGGCCATGTTGCTCCGTCCGCAGACCCGCCCCTGTGCGGTGTCCCAACTGGCGGGAGTGACCGAGAGCCGTGTGGAAAATTGCGTCCGCTGTCCGTTGATCGTGATGCGTCCCATGATCGGGGCCCAACCGTTCCGCAGAGGCGCATTCTTCTTGATGTAGAATAGAACCTTGAACGTGTTTCTCATTGTTTTTAACAACCTTTTTCATTAACCTATACAATACACAAACCGCTTTAAAGGTAATGATTAAGTAACAACCATATGACGCAGGATTGAGTCTAAATAGCTTATTTTCCCCTTGTTGTCGTATTCGGAAGGGTTACGCTGTAGTAACAGATGTGCAACCGATACAACGTCCTGTTGTGAGACAGACGTTTGGTTATCAATTAATTAGACTGCAATTGGCAGATTTGGCCGGAGACGGGCCTCGCGTATTGATTATGAACAATTTACATTATACTAACGCGGGCAGTTGACTTTTTATTTTAAAATTAATTAAAATTAACGCTTATGGTAAGAAAAATTGTACTATCGTTAATTGCCGTATTCGTGTTCTTGGCATATGCCACGGCCCAGAATAGGCAGATCTCCGGTACAGTTTCCGATGCAAACGGACATCCGGTTGCAGGCGCGACCGTCATTGTAGATGGGACCTCTCTGGGGACCACGACCAACACGGCCGGCGAGTATACGCTTTCGGCTCCGGTGAACGGCACGCTCGTGGTGACGTTTGTCGGTTTTGAGCCGCAGCAGCTGCCTATCGCCGGAAAAACCCGGATCAACGTCACGATGAAGGAGGATGCGCAAGCGATCGACGATGTGATCGTCGTGGCCTTCGGTACGGCAAAGAAAGAGGCTTTCACCGGTTCGGCTGCCGTCATAAAATCGGATGAGATTGCCAAGGTGCAGACCTCCAACGTGGCGACGGCTCTGGTCGGCCGCGTGGCCGGTGTGCAGACCTCCAGCACGTCGGGAGATCTCGGCAAGACCCCCTCGATCCGCGTCCGCGGTTTCGGTTCGATCAACGCCGGCAAGGAGCCGCTCTGGATTGTGGACGGCATGCCCTATGAAGGCGACCTGAACAACCTGAACACGAACGACATCGAGTCGATGACCGTCCTCAAGGACGCCGCTTCGAACGCTCTGTACGGCGCCCGCGGCGCCAACGGCGTGATTATGGTCACCACCAAAAAGGCGAAGTCGGGCGACGCCGTCGTGACGATCGACGCCAAGTGGGGCGTAAACTCGAAAGCGCTGGAGGAGTACGACGTGATCACCTCGCCCGCGCAGTATTACGAGACGCATTTCAAGGCGCTCTACGGCTATTATGCGCAGACCAATCCGGCGGCGAAGGCCTATGCGCTGGCCAGCAGCGGCCTGACTTCCAACGGCACGGGCGGTCTGGGATACAACGTCTATACGGTTCCCGAAGGGCAGGCGCTGATCGGCACCAACGGCAAGCTGAATCCGAACGCGACGCTGGGCCGCAAGATCATCTACAACGGACAGGAGTATTGGCTGACGCCCGACGACTGGATCGACGAGGCTTACCAGTCGGCGTTCCGTCAGGAATACAACGTGAACATCTCCGGTGCGACGGAGCGCAGCTCGTTCTACGCTTCGCTCGGTTATCTGGACAATACGGGTATTATCAAAAGCTCGGCGCTGGAGCGCTACACCGCGCGTCTGAAGGCCGATTATCAGGCCAAGAAGTGGCTGAAGGTCGGCGGCAACATGTCGTATGCGCACTTCAGCAGCAGCAACGGCAACTCGAACGAAGGATCGGATTCCTCGACGGCCAATATCTTCGCATTCTCGTCGCAGATGCCCCCGATCTATCCGGTATATATCCGCGACGGTTCGGGCCGCATCATGGTAGACGACAACGGCTATCAGATGTACGACTACGGCGACAAGGGCAATGCGGGTCTGACCCGTCCGCTGCTGCCCGGCGCCAACGGACTGCAGACCAGCTGGCTCAACAAGAAGAAAGCCGAGGGCAACGCCTTTTCGGGCAGCGGCTTCGTGGACATCTCGCTTTACAAGGGGCTGAAGCTGACGGTAAACGGCAGCACCAACATCGACGAAACCCGCACGACTTATCTCAACAACCAGTATTACGGTCAGTTCGCCGAGGCGGGCGGTACGATTTCGAAGTATCACACCCGCGACATCGCCTACAACCTTCAGCAGATTCTGAACTACAACGAGACCTTCGGCAAGCATAACGTGGGGCTGATGGTCGGTCACGAGTACTATCAGAAAAAATATTACTACCTGAGCGGCACCAAGTCGAAACTCTTCTCCTATGACAACGAGGAGCTTGGCGGAGCCGTTGTCGACGGCGCGGGCGCCCACTCCTACATCGACGACTACAACTCGGAGGGTTACTTCATGCGCGCCCAGTACGACTATGCGGGCCGCTACTTCGTGAGCGGTTCGTACCGCCGCGACGCATCGTCGCGCTTCCACCCCGACCACCGCTGGGGCAACTTCTGGTCGGTGGGCGCCGCGTGGCTCCTCAATCAGGAGAACTGGTTCGACGCGCCGTGGGTGAATCTGCTGAAGCTCAAGGCTTCCTACGGTTCGCAGGGCAACGATAACATCGGCAACAGCACCATCGGCTACTACCTCTACACCGACACCTATTCGATCGAGAACAACAACGGCGAAATCGCCGTGCTCTTCGGGCAGAAAGGCAATCCCAACATTACGTGGGAGACCAACACCAACCTGAACATCGGTACGGAGTTCGGTTTCTGGAACAACCGCCTGAGCGGAAGCGTCGATTTCTTCAACCGCAAGACTTCGGACATGCTCTTCGCATTCTCGGTTCCTTCGTCGCTGGGTTACTCGTCCTATTACGCCAACGTGGGCGACATGGTCAACCGCGGCGTCGAGGTGGAGCTGAACGCCGACCTGATCCGCACGAAAAACGTGTTGTGGAGCTTCAACCTGAACCTGACCCATGTGAAGAATGAGGTCACCTATCTGGCTCCCGAACACAAATCCACGACCGTGGAGGGCTACAAAGGCTATATCGACGGCAGTTATTTCGTCGGCGAAGGGCTGCCGCTCTACACCTATTACCTGCGTTCGTACGCCGGCGTCGATCCCGAAACGGGCGCTTCGCTCTGGTACAAGGACGTGAAGGGCGACGACGGCAAGATCACCCGGACCAAGACTTCGGACTACACCTCCGCGACCCGCTACCTGCACGACAGCGCGATTCCTTCGGTATACGGCGGCTTCTCGACCTCGGTTTCGGCCTACGGCGTCGATTTCTCGATCTCGTTCAACTACCAGATCGGCGGCAAGGTCTACGATTCGGGTTACGCCAGCTTCATGTCGTCGCCCTACGGAACCACCGTCGGCACCAACTACCACAAGGACATCCTCAAGGCGTGGACGCCCGAAAACAAAGGCTCGGACATTCCCCGTCTGCAATACGGCGACCAGTATACGACGAGCGTCTCCGACCGTTTCCTGACCGACGCGAGCTACCTGAACATCTCGAACATCAACGTCGGCTATACGCTGCCGTCGAAGATCACCCAGAAATTCGGCGTACAGAAACTGCGCGTCTATCTGGCCTGCGACAACGTGGTCTACTGGTCGAAGCGTCAGGGACTCGACCCGCGTTATTCGTTCACGGGAGCGACCAACTTCTCCAACTACTCGCCGATCCGCACTATTTCGGGCGGTGTAACCGTACAGTTCTAATCTAACGGATAAAACAGGGATTGAAATGAAAAACATATTGAAAACAACGACACTCGCCCTTGTCTGCTCCATGGCGCTCACGGGCTGTATCAAAGAGACCTTCCCCACCGACAGCGCGACTTCCGGACAGGTCAGCGATTCGCCGACTGCGGTGGAGGCCATCGTCAATGCCATCCCCGTCAACATGACCTACCCCTATTCGGTGTACGGCAGGACGAACAACTACGGCTTCGACTTCGGCTATCCGGGCATGATGTGCGCTACGGACGCCGCCACGGGCGACGTGATATGCTCCTCCGGCGACGAAGGTTCGGGGTATGACTGGTTCACCTACTGGCAGTCGGGCATTCTGATCGGTCCGACGCAGACCGTATGCCGCTTCCCGTGGAACTGCTACTATACGTTCATCAAATCGAGCAACGACGTGGTCGGCCTGCTGGCGGGCGTGGAACTTTCCGAAGCGCAGAAAAGCTATCTGGGCTTCGCCAAAGCTTATCGCGCCCAGCTCTATCTGGATCTGGCCCGACTGTACGATCCGCTCGACAACAAGTACACCGACGTTTCGGGCGTCAAGGGGTTGACCGTCCCGATCGTGGACGAGAACACCACCGAGGATATGGCCCGCAACAATCCGCGCGTGACGCGCGAGGCGATGTTCGAATTCATCCTCAGGGACCTCGACGACGCCGAGGCGCTGCTGGCCAACTACACCTCTTCGTCGAAGACCAATCCGAGTCTGGCCGTGGTCTACGGCATCAAGGCGCGCGCTTACCTCTGGTTGGGCGGCTTCGATTCGTCGAAGTATGCCGACGCCGTGACGTATGCCCGCAAGGCCATCGACGCCTCGAAATGCACGATCATGACCGAAGCGGAGTGGCTGAACCCCAAAACGGGCTTCAACAAAGCCAACAATTCGTGGATGTGGTACCTTCCGCAGTCTACCGAAGGCATCGCCAACCTTGTGAATTTCGCGGCATGGCGTTCGAGCGAGGCTACGTGGGGGTATGGCGGCAAATACGTTTTCGAAGGCGTTACCAGCAATTTCTACAACGAAATATCCGACACCGACTGGCGCAAGCGCGCGTTCGTGGGACCCGATGCCAAATATGCCGATTACAGCGACATTACCAACCTGACGGCGGCGCAGTTCGCCAACCTCCCGGCCTATGCGAACCTGAAGTTCCATCCCGCCGAAGGCGAGACGGCGACCTATTCCGTCGGCAACGTTACCGATATTCCGATGATGCGCGTCGAGGAGATGTACCTGATCGAAGCCGAGGCTACGGCGCACGCCGACGCCTCCGCAGGTCTCCAGCTGCTCAAAACCTTCATGGCCAAGCGCGACCCGGAATTCAGCACCTCGGCCGTGTCGTCTGCCGACGTCGTGGAGGAGATTATCTGGAACAAGCGTATCGAACTATGGGGCGAAGGCGTCGTATTCTACGACTTCAAGCGTCTGAATTACAGCCTGAAAACCGGCTACGTCGGCACGAACGTACCTTCGGACTGCCGCTTCTCGACCGACGGCCGCGCACCGTGGTGGAACTTCTGTATCCCCGAAACGGAGACCCAGCAGAACACCGCGCTCGAATCGCAGAACAACCCCAATCCCGTGGGAATCATCGATCCGTGGGTGCAGTAACGTAAGTTTTCATGGATGATTTAAAACCGAAAAACATATGAAAGCAATCAAATATTTCTTATACGCGCTTATTGCGACTTTCGTGTTCGCAGGGTGTTCCGACGATCCGACCTACACCCGCGGCGAATCCGAGGCCGACGGCTGCTACGGGGTTTACTTCCCCTCGCAGGACAACGCCGCGGACCTCGAACTCGATCCGGCCGATCCGACGGTACTGACCTTCACGGCCATGCGTACCAACGACGCCGACGCCATTACGGTTCCCGTGACCGTTACGGGCAGCGAGGACGCGATCTTCTCCGCTTCGGAAATCTCGTTCGACGACGGGGCGACGGAAACGACCTTTCAGGTCTCTTTTCCCGACGCCGAAATCGGTACGACCTATTCCTGCAACATCCAGATCGAAGACAAGAAATACGCCTTCATCTACGGTGAAAAGGCTTCGGGCGTAAGCTTCTCCGTCACCCGCGTGAAATGGAACCTCGTGACCGGGCCGAAAGGCGAGACCAAGGGCAAATGGCGCGACGACATTCTCAGTTCCGCCTACGGAATTCCCAACCGTTACGGCGAAGGCGAGGTGGAGATCTACGAACGCGACGACAACCCCGGCTACTACCGCATCAGCAACGTCTACTCGGCGGAGTATCTGGCTTCGCTGCTGAACATGTCTCCGTCCGAAGTGTCGGGCAACCGTTCGGACGTCATTACCTATATCGACGCGACGAATCCGGATAAGGTCTGGCTGCCCGAACAGTCTACGGGCGTGTTCCTCAACAGCGGCGACGGTATCGTCAGCTTTGCCTCGCAGGTGCCGGAAAACGGATTCAATGGCAGCGGGTACGGCACCAACGTGAACGGAGTCATTACATTCCCGGCCAAAAGCGTACTGCTGATGTTCGGCGACGACGGCTGGTATGTCGGCAACGCCGGCGGCATGCAGCGTCTGATGCTGCCGGGAGCAGAGGAGTACGACTACTCGCTCGCCCTGACCGACAGCGAACCGGCCGACGGCAAGGTCGAGATCGCAGCCAAACTGGGCGCCGACGTCGCCAAGGTGAAATACGCCTTCTTCGAAGGAGTCTTCGGCGACGCCATCGCCAAGGCGAATTCGGCGGGCATCGACGCGGGAACGGTCGAGTCGAAGGAGATCACGGCGGACGGAACCATCGTGGCCCAATTCGAAGAGACCGGCAAATACACCGTCGTTGCCAACATTTACGATGAGGCGGGCGAGCTTCAGGGCTACGAATTCCTGTCATTCGGCTACGTCAAGGCCGGCGACGACAAACCCGTCGTGCTGAGCGTCCGTACGGAGCTTACGTGGGAGTTCGAAGCGCAGGGACACACTCCCGAAAACTCTATCCGCTCCATTATATTCGGTGAAAATATCGAATCGGGCTACATGGGACTCTTCAAGAGTGCCGACCTGACCGGTAAAAGCAGCGAGGACCTGATTGAAATAGCCAAAACGTCCGGCAAGGCAATTACGGCTGAAGAAATTGACAAGATCAACGACACGGGTCTCTCGCTGCTTCATAAAGGCTTGAACGCCGGTACGGATTACGTGCTGCTGGTGTGGGCTTACAACGGCTATTACGGCAAACTGTACAGCGTGCAACAGACTACGGCAGGCAAACCGGATCCGCTGCAGATCCACTATACGTACGACGATGTCGAAAACGGCCTGACCAAGGCGGGCTACTGCGGAACGTGGGATTATTATGCGGTCGATGCCTATGACAAGACCGGCAACACCTCCCGTCAGTACTTCGGACAGGTAGTCGTCGAAGACGGAGGAACGACTTCCGGATATGCGGATTTCGACAACGTATTCAGCGACTACGTGAAGGTGTCCGGACTTACGGGTGCTCCTCAGGCGTTCAATGCCGGCGAATCGCAGTATATGGCGTGGAGCGGCGGCCTTCTCTACGTACTCGCTCCGCAGCTGATCGGCAACGTGACGCTTCAGGGAACGGATTACTTCGTGAACGTGGCTTATACGGCCGAGGGTGACGACGGAGTTTACAGCGGACGCGGCCTGCTTCTGGGCGCGCCGGTGGCCGACGGACTGGTGGCTTTCGTGCCGAATCCCCAGCTTCAGGCGTCGAACAATCTGACGTTCACGGGTATGTGGTTCGGAATCTATGCGGACTACGATCCTGCGACGAACAAATTCTCCGGCGGCGAAGGAGGCATCGTCTTCCATGAATGGCTGCTGCTCGCAGACCCGGATTTGTATCCGGCCGCCGATATGGCTTCCGTGGTAAAGGCGCTCTCCGTGCAGCCCGGCAATTACGTGGAACTCCGCGGGCCGGAGCTTGCGAAAGTAATTGTCGGCGAAAACAGAATGCCCGCCGACCGCGGCCGTGAGTGCGAAATCGTCGGCATGCCCGCTTTGGGCGCCGCCAAGGCCAAGGTGGAATTCCGTCAGGGAATCGCCGCCCGGAGTGCGGACTTCATCCGCAGGACCGGCGCGAAAATAACCGAATAAAAAACTGTCGTTCGGACAGTACGACTATCACCGGGGAGCCGGCCCGCGAGGCCGGTTCCCTTTTTAAATTCACCTACCATGACTGACAAGAAAATTTTACTGCTCGCGCTGCTGTTCCTTGCGGGCTGTGCCTCGGACCCGATGGAAGAGAGCGGCGGCAAGGAGGCGCCGGCGACCGCCATGCGCAAGATCGTCAATGCTCCCGCGAATGCCGCGCGGGGCGAACTGCTGATCTATTTCGACGGCGATGCCGTCGGGGACGTCGAACAGACCGCCGCTGCGGCGGCCGTTACGCGTACGGCGGCGACGCGCTCCGGGATAGCGCCCGTGGACGACATCTTCACACAACTGGGCGTCGCTTCGCTGCGCCGCGTATTTCCCTGCAATCCGGTCGCCGAAGAGCGCACCCGCGCGGCGGGACTGCATAAATGGTATATCGTGACGTTCGACGAGGAAGTCGATCTGGACGCAGCGGCACGGCGGCTCGCCGCCGTTTCGGAGGTGAGCTTCGTGCAGTTCAACACCAAACTGCAGCTGGCTTCGGACAACAGGGCCTGTCCCTACAGGGGCGGTTCGGCGGCGACGCGCGCCGCCGCCGGAGGTTTCAACGACCCCGGCTACAAGGACCAGTGGCACTACAGCAACAACGGCGATAGGGTATTTGCCGAAACGACGCGCGCCGGAGCGGATATCAACGTGGAGGAGGCGTGGAAACTCGCCGCGGGCGATCCGTCGCTGACCGTGGCGATCGTCGATCAGGGCATCAAGTACTCGCATCCCGATCTGGCGGCCAACATGTGGATCAACAAGGCCGAGCAGAGCGGTACGACGGGCCGCGACGACGACGGCAACGGCTATGCCGACGACGTTTACGGCTACAACTTCGCGCTGGGCACGAGCCGGCTGACATGGGACGTCGAAGCTTATGACGACAAAGGCAAGAACGTCGGCGATTCGGGCCACGGCACCCACGTCGCTGGTACGGTGGCCGCCGTCAGCAACAACGGCGTCGGCGTGTCGGGCATCGCGGGAGGCACGGGCAGGAACGACGGCGTGAAACTCATGTCGTGCCAGATATTTTCGGGCGGTGAGGGCGGTTCGGCCGCCGTTTCCGCCGAAGCGATCAAATACGCCGCCGACAACGGGGCGTCGATTCTCCAGTGTTCGTGGGGCTACCCGGCCGGAGCGGTCACGACCGACAACGCCTACGCCAGCGGGGCGCGGATCGAAAAGCAGGCGATCGACTACTTCATCGCGACGAAAAACAACGCCGTTCTCGACGGCGGGCTTGTGATTTTCGCTGCGGGCAACGACGCCAAGGCCATGTCCGGTTATCCGGGCGCTTACCGCGATTACATTTCGGTCACCGCCTTCTCGCCCGACTATCTGCCGGCCTACTACACGAACTACGGTCCGGGCTGCAACGTTGCGGCTCCGGGCGGCGACGCCTATATCTCGCCTTCGGGAAGCAGCGCCGCGCAGGTGCTTTCGACGCTTCCGTCCGAGCTTTACCAGTCGGATTACGGCTATATGCAGGGTACCTCGATGGCCTGCCCGCACGTATCGGGCGTCGCCGCGCTGGGACTTTCCTACGCGCTGGCCAAAGGGAAGCAATATACGGTGGCCGAATTCAAATCGATGCTTCTGACTTCGGTGAACGACATCGACACCTACCTCGACGGCACCAAACAATCCCTGACCACCATGCAGCTGCGCAATTACCGCAAGCAGATGGGTACGGGAGCGATCGACGCCTACCAACTGCTCATGCAGATCGAGGGCACACCCTGCCTGAAAGCGAAAGTCGGCGTACAGCAGCAGCTTTCGCTCGACAAGTACTTCGGCAAGGCTTCGGCGAACCTGACCTATCTCGGCGTCGAGATCTCGCAGGCTGACAGGACCAAGCTCGGTATTTCGGCGGAGCCGACCTTCGTGTCCGGGAAACTGAGGCTGCACTGCACCAAGCCGGGCGTGGCCCGAATAACGGTCAGGGCGGTTGCCGGAGGCAGCGGTCTCGGCACGGGGACATCGATGGGCGGCATGGAGATCGCCAAGGAGTTCGCCGTCATCGCCCGCGCGGTACAGACCGAAAACGGAGGTTGGTTGTAATATAAACGCATGAAGATTATGAGAAAGACTATCTATATCGTACTGGCCGCACTGGGCTTGTGTCTGTTCGCCGGCTGCGGATCGTCGGACAAGGAGAAGGTGTCGCCGCTGGTAAAACAGCTTGCCGGCGAATGGCAGCTCAAAACGTGGAACGGCGAAGCTCCGCGGGATTTCGATGCCTATGTCTCCTTCGGCGCGGACCGTTCGTTCGAAATATACCAGCGGATCGAGCAGGTGGGCTACCAGAAGTATTCGGGAAAATACGAGATCAGAAACGGGATGCTCGGCGGCGTATACAGCGACGGCAAGCCGTTCGGCAGCACTTACGACATCGCTTTCGACGAGTCGGGCAATACGCTGACGCTGACCAGCGCCACGGGCGTCGCCGAGACGGGCGTTTACGTGCGCGCCGCGATTCCCGACGGGGTCAAAAACGGAGCGGCCGTAATGAAGAGTTCCCGGACGGTTCCGATCCGGCTTTTGTAGAATATCGCAGGCGGGATCGCTCCCCTCTGGCGCCATGTGCGGCATCGTTAGATGCCGCACATTTTTTATGCACTTTCCACCCGGTTTCCGGCTCCGGTTTCAGTCCTCAGGCAGCTCGAAGCGGTTATGCTCTGGTAACGTTCTTACCTGTTCGGTTATTTTCAATCAGTTGATCTTGAGTGAGTTGTTTGGTGTTTTCAGGTGACCGTATAGTTGCAAAGGTGCCTGCGTTCGCGCCTTTTTCCGGCATCGAAAATCGAAAACGGTACTGAAGGTCAAACCATTGGGAATATCTGCAAACCCGAATAGAGGATGCTGGCTTTCTATTTTAAAAAAATTAACTAATAGATTAACGCTTATGGTAAAAAAAATCCTACTATCGTTAATTGGAGTACTTGTGTTTGCAGCGGGGGCATTCGCCCAAGCCAAACAAGTGCGCGGTAGTGTCGTTGATGAAAACGGAGCGGCCGTGATCGGCGCTTCGGTTATCGTCAAAGGTACGACCATCGGTGTATCCACCGATCAGCAGGGATTTTT
>ERZ857480.47293-NODE-73123-length-12487-cov-6.0000_pt1 | contig 12487 bp, 7 predicted proteins | sample MGYA00519767_ERZ857480 | MGnify/ENA primary metagenome ERZ857480 (study PRJEB31778, sample SAMEA3449210) | human gut metagenome | biome: human gut; feature: human-associated habitat; material: faeces | place: United Kingdom | collected 2010/2012 ...
CCCTCCGCATCCCTGCTTCCGTTTTGCCCTTCCCGCAAAACCTCCTTACGGACATGCCGTACGGTGAAGCAGCTCCCGACACCGGTACTGCGGAATATACAGATACAGCATATACTATACCGTGTTTTTCTTTCCTTGTCAAATGAAAGCGCCAAAAAGTGTATCTCCGGCGATAAAAGAATGTTTTTATGAAAGAAACGTCCGGCGGAAGCCGGACGTTTCCATTCAATTATTACAGGTCTTATTTCTGTTCCTGCTCTGCCGGTGGTTCTTCCTTGGGCGGTTCCTCCGGCTCCTCCCCATCCGGTTTTCGGTATATAATTTCATCCTGTAGCGTAATATGGTCAATCTTTTCATAATCCGCTGTATCCGACGGCATATCGTTGCGCTTTAAGCGCTCGCTGACCATCTCTGCAACCAGCGAATAAATCAGCGCAAAGGTCGGTACGCCTATAATCATACCGGTAAAGCCAAACAATCCGCCAAATATCATAATGGAAAAAATCACCCAGAAAGAAGAAAGTCCCGTGGAATCGCCGAGAATTTTCGGGCCGATTACATTGCCGTCAAACTGCTGCAAAATCAGAATAAAAATCGCAAAATACAAGGCGGACAGCGGATCGACCAGCAGAATTAAGATACACGAAAAAACCGCGCCCACAATAGGGCCAAAAAACGGAACGATATTCGTCACGCCAATGATAACCGAGATAAGCGTAGCAAAGGGCATCCCAAAAATCGACATGCCGACGAAGCACAAAAGCCCGATAATCAGCGCCTCAATCAGCTTTCCCTTTACAAATTTGCCAAATACACGATCCGCACGGCGCGTAATCCGCAGAAGCGTATTGGTTGTGCGAATCGAAAAAATCGCATACGTAACCTTTTTCGTCTGTGCAAAAAAGTGCTCCTTTGCAGACAGGACATAAATGGAAACTACAAGCCCGACAATCAAGTTGGTCACGACGTTTACCACATTGATGACGCCGTTTGTCAGACCGCCTGCCAGATTGGTCACCTGCGGCAGGAGATCGTTTGTCGCCCAGTTGCTTATGGACTTTGTAATATTGTCAAACTGCGCTTCTATTATCTTGGCAATGTCCGGATTCTTTTCAAAAAAGCTGAGAACCCACTTTTCCAGGCGGCTGAAATAACTGGACAGGTTTCCGACAATCCCTTTGATGCTTTCAAAAAGCTGCGGGAACACCAGTACGCACAGTCCCGCAACCAGAGCGATTGCCAGTAAAAACGTTACAATCAGCGCACAAACGCGCGCCGCGCGCCGTTTTTCTTTATGGAACATTTTTACGAACAGACGCCTGAAACAGACGTCTTCAAACCAATCCACAAGCGGTCCCAGCAAATAGGCGATAATCAGGCCAATGATAAAAGGCATCAGCAGATTCAACACAAAGCCAATTACCTGCGCCACTACATCAAGACGATTCAAAAGCGAAAAAAACAGGATGCTTGAGACAATCACCAAAAAAGCAGTTATACCCCAATAGAGATATTTTTTCTCCCATTTATATTTCATTCTTTCGCATCCCTTCTTTATACATATAGATTTGCGCCGCCCGAAGCACTATAAATTCTGCGGCGGTACGCCGGTGTAATATCGCGGCGCGGCAGCAAGCGGCTGTTTATTGCGAATGGCAAACAGAAAAATGCTGTGCAATCCGAAAATGCCGCCGCAGACAGCGAATGCAAGCGAGGTTCCTGGCAGACAGTATTCCCGATAAACCGGATACAATGCAATGGAAGCGAATACGCGCGACGCGATCATCGTTCCGTTTATTAAAAAAGCAAACAGCATCATAAAAGGAAGCTGGACAAACGGAGCCGCCGAAGCAGCCGCATTGGAAAGCGGCATCACAGAGTAAAATACAGAGACCATAACCGCAAACAGCAAAACGATTCCTCCAGCCGCACAGCCGTCCAACGCAGGCAGCAGCACCCGGCTGCGATATTTTTTCGGGATGCCGCGCAGCGATGCTACATCGTCCGAAAGCGCGCCGTAAACATAAGAAATTCCGACAGGAAGCCATGCAAGCCATGCATTTTGTATGCCGCGATGCTTTGCAACCGTATATGCGCCGAGCGCACCGAGTACATACAGCGCAATCGTGCCGCCAATCATCACAAGCCAAATCAAAGCAAAAAGGATAAAGGGAAGAACCTGTATATAAACACTGTTCATATAAAACCCTCCTGAATTCTGCTATTAGCCGTTCTGCGGCGGCTGCCCGCCGTTATCATAAGGGTTCTGCCAGTCATACGGATTCGGCTGTCCGTTCGGATACGGATTCTGCGGCGGGGCTTCCATATAAACCGGCGCGCCGTAACCGTTTTGCGGATAGTACGGATACATCGGCTGCCTGTTTCGGATGATAAACAAAAACAGCCAATGCAAGCCGAAGATACCGCCGCAGATGGCAAACGCCATGGCTGCGTTCGGCATATAGCGCCTATATACGCGGTATAAAAGAATCGAACCGATAATCGCCGCTGCAATAGACAGCAGAGATACAAGTTCTGAAAGGATCATGATAGCGGCGCCGCTTCCGGAAAAAATCGAGAATACCGCGTTCAATGTGTCCTCTTCCGATCCAAAAATTACGGCCCACTGTATTTTTTCCATGTAGTCCGGCATTGCGGCAAACGTCAAAATACAGCTTGCAAGAGAAAGCAGCAGATAAGCGCCGCTGATAATCGGATAGGAGATCCACCATCCCTTTTTCTGATACGGCGGCTCTTCTGCGGAAATGTCGCCAGACATCTTCCCGAGAATATACTCTTGCCCGACAGGAAGCCATGCAAGCCACGTACTCTGCATACCGCGGCGCTTGGCCAGCCGATATGCGCCGAGTGCACCGAGCACATAGATCGTGACGATAACGCCAAGCGCAATCAGGCAAACGACAAGAATACCAACCAAAATGCCCATCATAACAGATAATTCCATAAAAACACCTCACTTTTTGTTTTTGTACATCCACGATTGATATGAGAAAGAGGCGGTGTATTATATACGCCGCCTCTTTCTCCGTTTTTGCAGATAACGGCTGTGTATTGCGAAGCGGGTTCGTAATTGTAATACGCTTTATTTATTCCGCATTCTTTTTGATTTCGATATGCAGCTCGTCAAGCTGCGCTTCGTCCACGGAAGACGGGCATTCGCTCATCAGTTCGCTTGCGTTCTGCACCTTTGGAAACGCAATGACGTCGCGCAGGCTGTCCGCGCCACACATAATCATGGAAAGGCGATCAAGGCCAATGCCCATACCGCCGTGCGGCGGCGCGGCATAGCGATATGCATCCACAAGGAAGCCGAACTTCGCCTCAATCTCCTCATCGGTAAGACCCAGCGCCTCGAACATCCTTTGCTGCAATTCATAGTCGGTAATACGCATGGATCCGCTCAAAAGCTCGGTTCCGTTTACCACCAAATCAAACGCCTTCGCGCGCACTGCGCCTGGATCAGAGTCCAGATACGGCAGACATTCGTCCATCGGCATGGTGAACGGATGGTGCATCGCAAGCCATTTCCCGCTCTCTTCGTCGTATTCAAAGAACGGGAATTCCGTGATCCAGAGGAAGTTAAAGCGATCTTTTGGAATCATGCCGAGTTTTTTTGCTACCGTCAGGCGGAGCTGTCCCAGTACGCCGAGCACAACCGCATTTTTATCCGCGACAAACAGCGCCGCGTCGCCCTGCTCACAGCCGATATGCGCCATCAGCGCGGCAAGCTCTTCTTCGCTCATAAACTTTGCAAACGAGCAGGCGGGTTTTTCGTCCGTCCAGCGGATGAAGGCAAGCCCTTTTGCGCCGATACCACGCGCCTGCTCAGTCAGCTTGTCGATTTCCTTGCGGGAGAGCGTTTTGGCCCCGCCTTTTGCGACAATTGCGCGTACGCTGCCGCCGTTTGCAACGGCGCCGGAGAATACAGAGAAGCCGCAGTCCTTTACAAGCGCGGAGCAATCGCAGATTTCCATACCAAAGCGCGTATCCGGCTTATCTGAGCCGAAGCGCTTCATTGCGTCCCTGTAGGTCATGCGCTCAAGCGGCAGCGGAATGTCCAGCTTCAGCACCTCTTTGAACAGGCGGTGAATATATCCCTCCGCTATCGTTAAAATATCATCCACGTCCACAAAGCTCATTTCAAGGTCGATCTGCGTAAACTCCGGCTGACGGTCCGCACGGAGATCCTCATCCCTGAAGCAGCGCGCAAGCTGGATATAGCGGTCGTAGCCTGCAACCATCAAAAGCTGCTTGTAGATCTGCGGAGACTGCGGAAGCGCATAAAACTTGCCCGCATGAATGCGCGACGGCACAAGATAGTCTCTTGCGCCCTCCGGCGTAGATTTCATCATCATCGGGGTTTCGATTTCCAAAAAGCCGTTTTCATAAAAATAGTCGCGCGTCACCTTTGCAATCTGGTGCCGGCGCATGATGTTTTTTTGCAGCTTTTCGCGGCGCAGATCAAGATAACGATATTTGAGCGCGATTTCGTCCCCGACCTTGCCGTCGTCGTTTACATGAAACGGCGGCGTCTGCGCCGAAGCAAGCGTGCGCATTTCTTCGACATAAATCTCGACCATGCCAGTCGGAATGTCGGGATTTATACTCTCGCGGCGGCGCACCTCTCCCGTCGCAATCAGCACATACTCGCTTCTTGCCGCCTTCGCCTTAGCAAAAACCTCACGATTGGTGGTATCATCAAACGTAAGCTGTACGATGCCGGTACGATCGCGCAGGTCGATAAAAATCAGATTGCCCTTATCGCGCTGACGCTGCACAAAACCCGCAACCGTCACTTTAGCGCCGGCGACCGGCTCTAATACCTCGCCGCAATAGTGCGTGCGGCGCATGTTTCCCATTCTTTCAGCCATATAAAAGCTTCCCTTCTGCATTTTATCTTATTCCGTCTTGCCCATCTGCATAATCCGCCTGAATGCGTCCTCGCCAAGCTCGCCCGCCAGCGCATCCGCCTCGGAAGCAAGCGCCGCGTCATACAGGACGTTGACAAGCTCCGTCTCAAAGGCAATCTCCTTCTGCTCGCCAGTCGCCATGTCCTTCACGTTCGCCTTTCCAGTTACCAGTTCGTTGTCGCCCAGAATCATGGACATTTTTGCACCCAGTTTGTTTGCATACTTCATCTGCGCCTTTACGCTGCGCTCCATGACGTCAAACTGAACGGAAAAGCCCTCTGTACGGAGCCTGTCCGCAAGAACCATCGCCTTTTCGCCGGCGGGAGCGCCGATACTGCCAATGTATAAGTCGCAGGGAGCGGGCTTCGGCAGTTCGATGCCCTGTGCGGAAAGCAGCAGCAGAAAGCGCTCAATACCCATGCCGAAGCCCAAAGCCGGCGTCGGTTTTCCGCCAAGTTCTTCGACCAGGCCGTCGTAGCGTCCTCCGCCGATAACAGTGCCCTGCGCGCCAATATCGTTGGAGACAAACTCGAACACGGTTTTCGTATAATAATCAAGCCCTCTGACGATCTTCGGATCGACAGTATAGGCGATGCCAAGCTTTGCAAGGCCGCGCTTAACCGCGGTAAAGTGCGTTTCACATTCATCGCACAAATAGTCCGTGACGATCGGCGCATTTTCCGCAATTTTTTTGCATTCCGGCGATTTGCAGTCCAGAATCCGCATCGGGTTTTTGTCAAGACGCTCTAAACAAGTCTCGCAAAGCTCGCCTTTATATTGCTCAAAATAGGCTTTCAGCGCCTTGTGATATTCCGCACGGCATGTTTTGCAACCAATGGAGTTCAGGCTCAGTTCTATTCCCTTGACGCCGAACAGCTTTAAAATGTGATCCACAAGAGATATAAGCTCCACGTCAGCCGCCGGAGATTTTGCGCCGAACACCTCGCATCCAAATTGATGGAATTCGCGCAGACGTCCCGCCTGCGGACGCTCGTGACGAAAGCACGGCGTAATATAGCAGGCCTTAAGCGGAAGCGCGTCATTTAACAGACCGTTTTCCAGCGCAGCCCGCACGGCTCCTGCGGTACCCTCGGGCTTTAAGGCGAAGACATCCTTGCCCTTTTGCCCCTTCACCTCAAACATTTCCTTCTGGACCACGTCGGTCGTATCCCCTACGCCGCGCTGAAACAGCTCCATCTGCTCAAAGGTGGGCGTGCGAATCTCACGAAATCCGAACAGCGCCGCCGCCTCTAACGCGGTGCGTTCGACAAACTGCCATTTATAGCTGTCGGAAGGAACGACGTCCTGCGTCCCTCTCGGAGCGGTAATTGCCATTTTGAAAACTCCTTTGCTGCGGAAAGAAAAAACTCTCCGCGTCGTCCTTATAGTTGAGAATAGGATACCTTCCATACTAAGCACCCCGTTTGCTAAGGATCGAGGTATATATTCTCACTAAATTCACCGTTCGCCTTCGGCTCCGGCTCATTAAGTGTTCATATTATACCATATTCCGCGCAACAAGAACAGGCCTTCGCAGGAAAAAATAGCGCAATGACCGGTCTTTCATACGGATCGGCGCTTATATGCAAAAAGGCCGCAGAGCGAATGCCCTGCGGCCTTTTGAAATTTAGCTTTTAACGCCTAAAACCAAAGAATCAATTCTCTGCTTTTGCACGCTCCACAAGCTTTTCGTATTTCTCTTTTGCGTTCTCCTCCGCTTTTTCGAACAGTTCTGCTGCTCTTGTCGGGTTGGAGCGTGCGAGAGAGTTGTAACGAACCTCGCCCATGATGAAGTCCTTATAGCTTGCAGACGGCGCCTTGGAGTCGAGCGTGAACGGATTCTTGCCCTCTTTCGCCAGACGCGGATCGTAGCGGAAGCAATGCCAGTAGCCTGCCTCAACGGCCTTCTTCTCCTCAGTCTGCGCGGTTGCCATACCAGTCTTGATACCGTGGTTGATGCACGGAGCATAGCAGATCACCAGCGACGGGCCGTGATAGCTTTCCGCCTCGACAAACGCCTTGATGGTCTGGTTGTAATCCGCGCCCATCGCGCACTGTGCGACATAGATATAGCCATAGCTCATTGCGATTGCAGCAAGATCCTTTTTCTTGACCTCTTTGCCCGCCGCAGCGAACTGTGCGATCGCGCCGGTCGGAGTGGACTTGGATGCCTGTCCGCCGGTGTTGGAATAAACCTCGGTATCGAACACCAGAATATTAACGTCCTCGCCGGAAGCCAGAACGTGGTCAACGCCGCCGAAGCCGATGTCATATGCCCAGCCGTCGCCACCGAAGATCCAGACAGATTTCTTGGAGAGGTAATCCTTGCTCTTCAAAATCTCTTTGGATTCGTCGCAGCCGCATTCCTCAAGCATGGAGACCAGCTTATCGGTTGCCGCACGGTTTGCTGTGCCGCAGTTCAAGGTGCCAAGATACTCGTCGATGACAGCTTTCTTCTCGCCCTCAACTTTTTCGCCAAGCGCCTCAATCTTCTTGATAAGCTTTTTGCGGATGGTATTCTGTGCGAGATACATGCCATAGCCGTACTCCGCGTTGTCCTCAAACAGGGAGTTCGCCCAAGCCGGACCGAAGCCGTTTTTATTGACGGTATACGGCGTAGACGGAGCAGAGCCGCCCCAGATGGAGGAGCATCCCGTTGCGTTGGCGATATACATTCTGTCGCCAAAGAGCTGGGTAACAAGTTTTGCATACGGTGTCTCGCCGCAACCTGCGCATGCGCCGGAGAACTCGAGCAGCGGCTGTTTGAACTGGCTGCCCTTAACGGTAGTATCCTTAAACTTCGCTGCAACTTCCGGTTTGTCGGCAAGCTTGCGGCCGTAGTTGAAGCCCGCCTGCTTTTCGACCATCTGATCAAGCGGCGTCATAACAAGCGCCTTGTTGCCCTTCTTGCCTGGGCAGACGTTCGCGCAGGATCCACAGCCCGTGCAGTCGAGCGCGGAAACCGTCATAACAAAATGCATCCCCGGCATACCGGTCATCGGAGCCGAAACCGTGCCCTCCGGCGCGTTTTCAAGCTCTTCGTCGGTCATAGCAACCGGACGGATGACTGCATGCGGGCAGACATACGAGCAGAAGTTGCACTGGATGCAGTTTTCCGGATTCCAGTTCGGAACGTCGATCGCGATGCCGCGCTTCTCATAAGAAGAAGAGCCGAGCGGCAGAACGCCGTTTGCATAATCGGTGAATGCGGAAACCGGCAGCTTGCTGCCCTCAAACGCATTGATCTTGTTCTGGATGGAGTTGACGTATTTGAGAACATCCTCGCGGCCCTCTGTTGCAGTGACAGAGAGATCAACATCCTCTGCATTTGCCCAGTCCGCCGGATATTTGACCTCGACGACATCCTGTGCGCCGCGGTCGATCGCGTCGTGATTCATCTTGACGATGTGCTCGCCCTTCTTGCCGTAAGAAGCGGTAGCTGCATCCTTCATGAATTTCACAGCGTCATCAGCCGGAATGATGTTTGCAAGCTTAAAGAATGCGGACTGGAGAATCGTGTTGATTCTGCCGCCCAGACCGATCTCTTTTGCAATCTTCACGCCGTCGATGGTATAGAATTTGATCTTCTTTTCGGCAATGGCGCGTTTCATCTGACCCGGAAGCTTTTCATTCAGCTCGTCGAGATTCCAGCCGCAGTTCAGCAGGAACGTACCGCCCTCATTGATGTCGGAAATCATATCGTACTTGTGGACATAGGACGGATTATGACATGCGACAAAATCAGCCTTGTTAATTAAATAGGTGGATTTAATCTGCGGCATGCCGAAGCGCAGGTGGGAAACCGTCAGGCCGCCGGACTTTTTCGAGTCATAATCGAAGTAAGCCTGTACGTTCATATCGGTGTGGTCGCCGATAATTTTAATGGAGTTCTTGTTTGCGCCAACCGTACCGTCCGCGCCAAGGCCCCAGAACTTGCAGCTTGTGATACCGGCCGGCGTAGTGTTCGGGTTTTCTTTCGCTTCAAGAGAAAGATGCGTCACATCGTCGTTGATGCCGATGGTGAAGTGCTTTTTCTCAGTATTTCTGTAAACAGCGATAATGTCAGCCGGAGTGGTGTCCTTCGAACCCAAGCCGTAACGGCCGCCGAATACCGGAACACGGTCGAATTTCGTATCTTTAAGCGCAGCAACCACATCGAGGAACAGCGGCTCCGCCTGAGCGCCCGGCTCCTTGGTGCGATCGAGCACGGTGATCTGTTTTACCGTCTCCGGAATTGCCGCAACCAGCTTGTCCGCGCAGAACGGACGGGACAGGCGAACCTTGACCAGACCGAATTTGCCGCCGTTTGCATTTAAATAATCGATGGTCTCTTCGATGGTGTCGAGCACAGAGCCCATCGCAACGATGACGTGCTCTGCATCCGGCGCGCCATAGTAGTTGAAGAGCTGATAGTTGGTGCCGATCTTCTCGTTGACCTTCGCCATATATTTCTCAACGACAGCCGGAACCTTTGCATAATAAACGTTGGAAGCCTCACGCGCCTGGAAGAAGATATCCGGATTCTGCGCAGTGCCGCGAAGCGTCGGATGCTCCGGATTCATCGCGTTCTTTCTAAACTCGTCGATCGCTTCCCAGTTGACCATATCCGCCAGGTCCTCGTTATCCCAGCAGGCGACCTTCTGCAGCTCGTGAGAAGTGCGGAAGCCGTCAAAGAAATGTAAAAACGGAACGCGGCCTTCAATTGCGGACATATGCGCGACAGCGCCTAAATCCATCGCCTCCTGCGGAGAGGTGGACGCGAGCATTGCAAAGCCAGTCTGGCGGCACGCATACACGTCAGAGTGATCGCCGAAAATGGACAGCGCGTGAGAAGCGAGCGCGCGTGCGGATACATTGATGACGCATGGCAGGAGCTCGCCTGCGATTTTGTACATATTCGGGATCATGAGCAGCAGGCCCTGCGAAGCGGTATACGTGGTAGTCAGAGCGCCTGCGGACAGAGAACCGTGGACAGCGCCCGCAGCACCGGCCTCGGACTGCATTTCAACAACGCGGACTTTTTCGCCGAAGATGTTCAGTTTGCCTTCAGTCGCCCATTTATCGGTGACTTCCGCCATCGTGGACGAAGGGGTGATCGGATAAATCGCCGCAACGTCGGTAAAGGCATACGAAGCATAAGCGGCAGCGTTGTTGCCGTCCATGGTTTTCATTTTTCTTGCCATTTGGTTTTTCCTCCTTAGAAGTTTGTGCAATGGCCGCTTTAAACGCGGTCAAGCAGGGCCGTCCTTTTGCAAAAAAGACAGTCCCGCACACTTATTAATATCATATCACGTTTTAATTTCGATGTAAAGCATTTTTCCGGTTGGAAAAGGGATTTTCCGCAAAGAAACAACCCGTATTTGCCGCAGATAAAAAGTTGACCGGCCGCTTATTTCTCTCAAACGGCGATCCCGCCTTTTCTGTAATCTGGTTTTCGTCGCTGCTTGGTTCCGCGTCCGAGATAAGCGTTCCCACACCAAGCGCTTATGAAACGGGGCTGCGCGCATTCCTGTATGAAAAGAAAATTTATGGAAGTTGCTGGATTCTGAATATTCAGCACGCTCAAACCTCGCGCTGATTTTCCGCATGATTTTTACGCATACGGAGAAAATCAACGGGAAAAACAGAATTCACTCGTTTTTTCGTTGACAAATCGCTGCTCGTTTTTTATTATTAGATTAGGTTGTTGCGTGCGTCCAAGGCGAAAGGAACGCACGCTTTGTGTGCTTGATTATGATGAGGAGAGTTGAAATGGAAGAACTGCACAGTGAAATGATCGGCGACCTTGGAATCATCTGTATGCCCGGCTGCGAAGGCTTTGTGGAAAAGGTGGAACGTTATCTAAAAACGTGGCACGACGATTTTGACCACAATTATGTAGTCAATACCGTCATCTCCCGCTTTGCCTCCGGCGAGGCGAAGGGTCTGATCCGTGAATCCGTCCGCGGCAAGGACTTGTATATCATTACGGACTGCTTTAATTACAGCGTAACCTATAAAATGTATCAGATGGACGTCCCGATGAGTCCGGACGATCATTTTCAGGATTTAAAGCGTATGATCTCGGCAACAGCCGGCAAGGCGAAACGCATTACCGTTATTATGCCGATGCTGTATGAGGGCAGACAGCACAAGCGCTCCTCCCGCGAATCGCTCGACTGCGCGCTGGCCTTGCAGGCGCTTGTCAACATGGGCGTTTCCAACATCATCACCTTTGACGCGCATGATCCGCGCGTGCAAAACGCCATTCCGCTGTCCGGCTTTGACAGCTTCCAGCCCACCTATCAAATGATTAAAGCCATGACCAAGACGGTGCCGGATATTGCGTTTGAGGATCAGTCGCTTGCCATCATCTCCCCGGACGAGGGCGGCGTTTCCCGCTGCTTATACTATTCTTCCGTATTAAACGTAAACGTCGGCATGTTCTACAAGCGCCGCAACTACTCGGTTATTGTCAACGGCAGAAATCCGATCGAAGCGCACGAATACTTAGGCAACAGCATAGAGGGCAAGGACATTATCGTAGTAGACGACATGATCGCCTCCGGCGATTCGATGCTTGACATCTTCAAAAATCTGAAAGAGCGCGGCGCAAGACGCATTTTTGCCTGCGTATCGTTCGGACTGTTTACGCATGGCCTTGAGCATTTTGACCGGATGTATGAGCAGGGCATGTTTGACAAGATTTTCACGACAAACCTGATTTATACGCCGGACGAGCTGCTTGAAAAGCCATGGTACTGCTCGGTCGATATGTCGAAATATGTAGCGTATATTATTGAGGAATTGAATCATGACAACTCTACCAGCAGCCTGATTGACCCGTTTGCAAAGATCAAGGCGCTTCTGGCTAAATTTAACGCGCAAAAGGAACAATATGAGCAGACGACGCTGCACGACTGATTGCAGCAAAGAGAGTATGGCAGATACGGGTTTTCGTATCTGCTTTTTCTTTGGGATTTTCTGAGAAATTGCGTAATATGCATTGCGCTTTTCACAAAAAAACGGTATGATAAAGCACAGCAGCAAAACACAGGGGTCCTTATCTGCATATGCTCATCAGGGGACATGCCATCCTGTGCAGAGTGAGGTGAAAACATGCAGTCCGCAGCTTCTGAAAAATCGTTTCGGCGGGTTCTGACTGCCGAGCAGCACGGCCTCTTCGGAGTACCGGTGTTTGCCTGCGCCAAAGGAATGGAAGCCGTTTTGCCCATGATCGAACACCGGCATAAGGACAAGTACGAATGTGTGCTTCTAAACGGCGGAACGCGTGTTTTAACCGCAGGCGGCCTTCCTTACACCGTATATCCGGAAAACGCCTTTTTCACACATCCGGACGAGCCGCACGCCGCAGACCGCGCGACAAAGGATGCCGGTGAAATGCTCTGGTTCCAGATTAACGCGCAGGGGCCGCTTTTAAGCCTGACAGAGGAGGAACAGCACTTTTTGCGAAGCCTTCTCTCATCATGCAGAGCACGGATGTTCTGCGTGACGCCGGAAGTGTATGCGATGTTCCGCGAAAGCTTTCGGCTTTTGTGCAGAGGCAGCGCTGCTTC
>ERZ857480.70018-NODE-108404-length-12482-cov-22.8440_pt1 | contig 12482 bp, 8 predicted proteins | sample MGYA00519767_ERZ857480 | MGnify/ENA primary metagenome ERZ857480 (study PRJEB31778, sample SAMEA3449210) | human gut metagenome | biome: human gut; feature: human-associated habitat; material: faeces | place: United Kingdom | collected 2010/2012 ...
CGCCACAGCGGAAGCTATGGTGATCGTATTGCGCCGCAGCCGTTTCTCCCGCTGCCTTGCGGCGATGCGCCGCTTCGTCTCCGCGACCCGTTCCTCATGACTCCGCATTTGTGATTCCCTCCCGTTCCAAGAGCCTTCGCAGGCTCTCTTTTCCGCGATACACCATGTTGGTGATCTGCTTCACTGTTTTTCCCGTGACCTCCGCCGCCTGCGCGTAGCTCATATCCTCAAAATAGGTGAGATAGAGGACTTCCCGATAGTCCGGGTTCATTTCGCTCATGCAGAAATGCAGAATGCGGTTTCGCTCCTCCGCCCGGATGACCTCATCCACCAGCAGCCGCCCGTCCGGCTCGTCGGTCAGCGCATCGAGGCTGAACAGGGGCTTTCGTTTGCTCTTATGGCGCAGCGCCATGTGGCGCGCGGCCTTATAGAGATACGCCTTGAAGCCGCCGTCCCGGATGCGGGGCTTTTTCGTGAACAGATAGGCGAAAACATCCAGCATCAGCTCCTCCGCCTCGTGAACGTCGTGCAGATAGCCGTCAATGTACAGGGTCAGGGGGTCGCCGTATTTTTTCATCAGGGCATTAAGCCCTTCGTCATCGCCGCTCAGATATTGGCAGTACAAAGCCTCGTCGCAGGCCATATCGTTCACTTCCTTTTTGCGGATGCTTCCCATGCAGAGGGGTATCCGTCAGGTGCTTGTCCCGCCGGAGATCATACTCAACACGGAACATGATATACGAATATCCGAAGAAACACAAGACATCCGGAAAAATGTTCAGCAGAAAGCTGCGGATAGGAGAGATTTTTGAAAAAGTCCTCCAAAACTGGTCATGCACTTTGCAGAAAGAAACGGTATAATGAGCCTGCGTCCGGGTGCAGGGACACAGAAAGAGAGAACAATATGAATGAGACTTATATCACCGCAGAGCTGATCGCGCGGTATGCCCACGAGCTGTACGAAGAAGAAAAAAGCAGCGCCACCATTGAAAAATACATCCGAGATGTCCGTACTTTTTCAAAATACGCCGGATCACAAGCACTCACGAAAGATCTGATAATTGCATATAAGCGTGATCTTCCGACCAGAGGGTACACGATTTTGTCGGTCAACTCCATGCTCGCCTCGCTCAACAGCTTCCTTGTTTTCTGCGGCAGGGCGGACTGCAAGGTTAAGCTGTACCGCGTGCAGAAGAAAACGTATCTGGCTGCAAACCGGGAACTGAGCAGGGCGGAATACCAGAGGCTTTTGAAAGCGTCCAGACACGACAAGCGCTTGTGGCTGCTGCTGCAAACGCTCTGCGCCACGGGGATCCGCGTATCCGAGCTGCAATATTTTACGGTGGAGGCTGTCCGAGCCGGAGAAATCTCCGTCGCGTGCAAGAGTAAGACGCGAAGCATTCTGATCCCCAGGGGGCTGCAAAAGCTCTTATTGCAGTATGCTTGCGGCGCAGGAATCCAAAGCGGGATCATTTTCTGCACCCGAACCGGCCGATCCCTAAACCGCAGCAATATCTGGTCTGCCATGAAGCGGCTGTGCGTACAGGCAAACGTAAATCCGGACAAAGTGTTTCCTCACAATCTGAGAAAGCTCTTTGCCCGGACTTTTTATCAGGTGGAAAAGGACATTGCAAAGCTGGCGGACCTGCTCGGTCACAGCAGCATCAACACGACACGCATCTACATCATGTCCACCGGAGCGGAACATCGGCGTCAGCTGGAGCGATTGCAGCTGCTAGCACAGCGTACTACATAATTTTTCTTATGTAGTAGACGCGCCGACCGAACGGTCAGACTGCGCCCACCATTTATTAGGAATAGTAACACTTTTTGTGAAATTCTTCAAGTCTAAATCGTAGATTTATCATTCAAAAGCCATAATTCGTCCACGTCAGGCAAATAGAACGGCATGGAAAATCGACCAATGAACCTGCATTTTTCATTGGTCTGTTTTTTTGCGCCCGTTTGGGCGTGGCTTGCGTTCCAGTGCAGCGTTTGGTCGTTCATCCTCACGCATTCTCCCATGCGCGTCTACTACATAAGAAAAATTATGTTCTATGGGGCAATCGATATGACCACACAGACAATGCGTAACGCGCGCAAAAATTGCCATCGGCTATCATATCGGTCATTCGCGCGCGGAAGAAACAACGCCCCAGTACAAAAACGGATACACCGTCCGGCGCTGTCGCTGTGACTGCGGCGGGGAAATTGACGCGCCTTTGCACCAGCTTACAGCGGGCTACCGGAAAAGCTGCGGCTGCTTGCAGGAAAAGCAGCTTCTGGAAAATCTCAAGCTCTGCGAGGGTACGTCCGTTACCATTCTGGAAGCTGGCAGACGGCGGTCGCTCCCCACCAACGCCAGCAGCGTGACCGGTGCTTACCGGAACAGGCGCACCGGAAGATGGTGCGCGCAGATCACTTTCAAATGAGAAACGTATTATCTCGGTGTGTATGAAAAAAGACGATGCCATCGGGGCGCGAAAACGCGGCGAGGGATTGCACGAGAATTTTATCGCGTGGTACTACGCCACGCACCAATTGACAGAAGGAAGGCCATAGTCGTATGAGCGCAGAAACGCGCGGAATGACGCTGAAAGAATACTGCATCAGAAGCCGCCGCGCGGAGCTGCTGCAGCAATGGCACTACGCAAAAAATGATGGTCTGACCCCGGACACAGTTACCTGCCATTCGCGGCAGAAGGTCTGGTGGATTGACCGGCTGGGGCATGAATGGCAGCAGGAGATCTACAGCCGCACGGCGCTCTGCAGGGGGTGTCCATTCTGCGCCGGGCGGGGGGTTCTTGCGGGCTTTAACGATTTAGCCTCGACGCACCCGGCGCTGAGTGCGCAATGGGACCAGGAAAAAAACTTTGATCTGACGCCGCAGATGGTGACGGCCGGAAACAGCCACAAGGTCTGGTGGCGCTGCGAAAAGGGGCATAGCTGGCAGGCGACGATCGCCTCCCGCACCTCCGGCTGCGGCTGCCCGGTCTGTGCGAACCGGAAAATCCTGCCCGGTTTCAATGATCTCGCTACAACCCATCCGGCGCTTGCTGCCGAATGGCACCCAACAAAAAACGGCGACCTCACGCCGCAGAAAATCAGCTACGGCTACGACAAAAAGGTTTGGTGGCGCTGTACCAACGGTCACGAATGGCAGGCTGCCCCGAAAACGCGCGTCCGCATGGGCGCTGGCTGTCCGATCTGCGCAAACGATGTGGCGCAGGCAGGCTATAACGACCTTACCACGCTGTTTCCCGCTGTCGCCGCCGAATGGCACCCAACAAAAAACGGAAACCTCACGCCATCGCAGGTCGTGTCCGGCAGCCATCAGACAGTCTGGTGGCGGTGTTCGCTTGGTCACGAATGGAGAGCAGAGATCGTGGACCGGACGCGGGGTACCAATGGCTGTCCGTACTGCGGAAACAAGAAAGTGCTGGCAGGCTTCAACGATCTTGCAAGCATCGAACCGGAAATTGCCGCCGAATGGCATCCGACGCTCAATGGTGCGCTCACGCCCGAAATGGTCACAGCAGGCAGCAGCCGCAAGGTCTGGTGGATCTGTCCGGATGGGCATGTCTGGCGCACGGCAATCTCGAACCGCACGAATGCAAAGAAGCGCACCGGCTGCCCCGTCTGCGCCGGAAACGTCAGCCAGAAGCACCGGCATCTGTACCTCCCACCTCAGCCGGATGCAGAACGGAGGCGCGCATGAGGCAGAGTTTCTTTGACTATTGCAAGCAATATCACAAGGATGCGCTGCTGCGTGAATGGGACACGGCGCACAATCTGCCGCTCACGCCGCAGACGGTCACCTACGGCTGTCACACTTCGGCCTGGTGGAGGTGTGAAAACGGACACGAATGGAAGGCTGCGGTCTATACAAGAATCGCCGGCGCCCGCTGCCCCTACTGCACGGGGCGAAAGGTGCTGGTTGGTTTCAACGATCTGGCGACACAGCATCCGGAGCTGGCGCGGCAGTGGGACTACCGGAAAAATGCGCCGCTCGTCCCGGCGGACATCAGCGCCGGAAGTCATAGATCCGTCTGGTGGCGCTGCGAAAAAGGACACAGCTGGCGCGCAAGCATCCATTCCCGTGCTTCCGGGTGCGGCTGTCCGATCTGCGCCGGGAGGCAGATTCTCGTTGGAGAGAACGACCTTGCGACGGTGGATCCGGAGCTGGCACAGGAATGGGACACGGCGCGCAACGGCAAACTGACCCCGCAGGACGTTCTGCCGGGGACAAAGAAAAAGGTCTGGTGGGTCTGCGGACATGGGCACCACTGGCAGGCTGCGATCTCCGCGCGAACGCACAGCCGGAACGGCTGCCCATATTGTTCCGGAAAACTGGTGCTGCCCGGCTTCAACGACCTTGCGTCACAAAATCCGGTGCTTGCTGCGCAGTGGGACACGGAACGAAACGAAATGTTCACACCGCAGCAGGTCACGCTGACCAGCAACCGCAAGGCGTGGTGGATTTGCGAAAAGGGACACAGCTTTCAGGCAGTGATTGCGTCCCGCGCAAACGGGACCGGCTGCCCGTACTGCACAAACAAAAAGGTGCTGGCAGGCTTCAATGATCTGGCGACCGTCGAGCCGCGCATCGCCGCCGAGTGGCACCCAACGCTCAATGGCGCACTTACGCCGGAGATGGTCACAGCGGGCAGCACAAGAAGAGTTTGGTGGGAATGTCCGCTGGGGCATGTCTGGAAGGCCGTCATTTACTCAAGAACCGGCGCAAAAAAATGCGGCTGCCCCGTCTGCGCGGGAAAAACACGTCTTGCGCGGCGCTGAAAATACGTCCTGCCGCAAGGCGGGCTTGATATAGATATTTCAAACACATGGAGGTAAGTATCATGAAAAAGCGAATTGTGTCTCTGCTGCTGTGTCTCTGCATGGCATTCTCGCTGCTTCCGGTATCTGCCCTGGCGACGACCGACGTGGAAGTAACACTGGGCCGCAAAAGGCTCGGCCAGATTGAACGGACCCTCGAGATGAACACTGGCATCAGCAGCTACACGGACACAACGCAGCAGCTGACGCCTGAAAGTGTGACCCTGTCCGTGGGACAGCAGGGATCGTTTCAGCGGCTGCCGACAGCTACGTTCAACAACGTGAAGTATTCGCCCAAGAGCTATGGCGTTATCCGGGGCCGCTGCGTGGACGTGAGCGATCCCGAGGTAGTGGGCAACTTCCAGTATTCTCTCGAGTACTACACGGGCACCAACTATCCTTGCCTGCAGTTCAACTACACGGCCAAACAGGCCGGCACTGCAACGATCACGCTGGAATTTTTCTATAATTTCGGCTTTGATCCGAGCGAGGTTCAGAATGGAAACACCTGGTGGCGGCAGACAAAGACGATCAATGTCACGGTGACGGATTCGACGACGGTGCCGGAAAAGCCGGAAAAGCCGACGGCCAGTGACATCAAGAGATTCCGCGACAAAGTGAATACCACAAGCTCCTCGAAGGGCGCGGTGTATATGTGGTGCGCCGATTCGCTCTATGATCACGGCGCGTGGTTTAGCTACCTGACCGACGTTGAGGGCGGGTATTCGCTGGGCGAGGTTGTTGCCAACACGGAGAGCGACGCCGCCAGCTATCCCTGGGTATGCCCGATGACGGTCTATGGGGACAAATACCTGGCTGCGTATAACAGCGAGCCGGGCTTTCCACAGCACTGGCTGGAAGCCGGCAAGCCGGTCTCAAAGACAGTGAACTGGTATTACAGCGCCCAGGACGGCATGTGGATGTTCATGCGCGGCGCGGCCCCGATCTACTTTGACATCACGCACGACAACCCGTATCCCAAGCCCACGACGGCCGATTTCGCCGATCAGGCGATTCTGGTCAAGTGCGACACGGACAACAGCCATAATGCGCAGCTCCGGTACAGCGACGGCACCTATACCATCAACTGGACGGGCGACGACAGATGCACGCTGACCTTTGACGTGGACAGCTATGTCGCAGCCTATGCACAGACCCATGAAGGGCATACGGCAGTTGAGGGACAGACGGTCACGAAGGGCTTCAGCTACAGCAACGGCGAATGGAAGGCGGACGATACGCCCGGACCCGAAATTCATGTGGTCTGCGAGAGCACGCAGCCCCCCATGCCCGATAAGCCCACTGCTCCCAGTAAGGAAGATCTGTCCAAGCTCGAAAAGCCTGTAGAGGTGGCCTGCACCACGAAACCCGCAACACACATTGCAGCAACCTTTGCATTGATCAAGGAAACGTACAGCATCGGAGATGTTACCGGCAATGAAACCGATGGCTACACCTGCGACATTACCGTTACTGCTAACGAATATGTAACGAAGTACAACACCGACTTTGGTCCGCACACCCTGACCGGTGACAACACCAAGACCCTTACACTGAAGTACGTAGATGGCAAGTGGGTTGCCAACGGAATCGTTACGTTCAATGTTGAGTGTACAGAAGCAGAGAAATTCCCCGTCAAGCTTGTGATCTACCGCAACGGCAACACGGAAACGGCCTACAAGACCGTCACGCTCGAAAGCCAGCCGAAGGGCACGGTCATTGACCTGACCAAGCTGAACATTGCCGATTACTACACCGCAAACTACACCGGCAGGTATGACTTCTACGGCTGGTACGACGACGGCCTGTGGAACATCTACAAGAAGGATCTCACGAAGCAGCTCAATGGCCTTACCACGAAAACCGTCAACGGCTGGACGAACCTCAGGTGCATGGTCTACGACTATGAGAATGTTGTTTACTACATGTCCGACGCAGACCGCGTTGCTGACAACCGCTTGTTTGCGACCACGGCCCGCAAGGGTGCGGCTCTGCCCACCGCAGACGCTCCCACCGCGACCCGCGACGGCTACACGTTCACCTTCTGGAGCCGCGAAGGCCAGAGCAGCGACGTGACCGGTCAGACCGTGAACGGCTGGACGAACCTCGTCGCCAACTGGAAGGTCACCCCGCACAACATCTACGCGTATGCAAGACTGAACAGCTATTTTGCACCGCTGACCACGAAGGAGTTCGATACGCCCATCACCCTGAATGAGGAGACTCTCTCCCGTCTCGGCCTCGGCAGCTACAACAGCCTCGGCTACATTTCCATCAGCAGCTTTGATTTCGATGCAATGCCGCTGACGGGCGATCAGTACTTCGGCGATGATGCAGAACTGAGCGCAGTTGCTGAGAAGCTGGCGACCGACATCGCCCTCGAAAACGGTGTTTCCAAGGACACCGCTAAGAAGATCGCATGGACTGTCCTGTACAAGACCGTAAATGAAGAGGACATGGCACCCGGCTATCCGGCAAACGCCGGCTACCAGCTCTCCGGCAATCTGAACCTTGCATCCGTTACGTTCAGAGCCGGTGCTGAGAACGTCGAGAATATGCCCGCTGTCAACTACACCTATGACGACGGCGCGATCGACTTCTACGACTTCTATTTCGCTGGCGACACCTTCACCCTGCCCACCACTGAGCCGACCCGCGAAGGTTATAGCTTCGAGGGCTGGAGCGTTAAAGTCCTTCCGGATGAAAATGATGCCGTCTGCTATGACGCTGACGGCGCAAACGATGCGGCTGATGAAACGCTCCTCAAGGCTGGCGACACCTACACCATCACCGGGGGCGGCGTGGTCTTCACCGCACAGTGGAAGCTGGACACCTACATTATTGCTTCCACCCTCCGCATCAATGGGAACGAACCGGTCAAGGAAACTGGCAAGACCTATTCTTGGTCGCACCGCTACGGCGGCGACTACGGCGTGACCATTGACTACACGGATATGTTCAAGGCTCTGAAGGACAAGACCCTCGAAGTCGATGCTGAGAACAAGCCGTATGATGCTGAGATCAAGCTTTGCTTCCCCGGCTCGTCCAACCTCTTCAACGAGGCAATCCTGACCTACGGTCAGGACGGCGGCGGCTGGAACCCCGGCGTCAAGAACACCGCATACATCTGGGGCTATGCAACGACCTCTTATGAAGTGATCTTCGACTCCGACGGCGGCAGCGCTGTTGACACGAAGATTGTCAAGTACGGCGACTGCGCTGCGAAGCCCGCTGACCCGACCCGCGAGGGCTACAAGTTCCTCGGCTGGTTCAAGAACGGCGAAGATACCGCGTTCGATTTTACTGCCCCAATCACGCAGAAGACCGAGCTGACTGCCCGTTGGGAAAAGAAGACGTACACGGTAACATTTGATCCGAACAGCGGTGAAGTCGAGCCGACCAGCAAAATCGTCACGTTTGACGCCGCCTATGGCGAACTCCCGACTCCGACCCGCGCCCATCATACCTTTAAGGGCTGGTATCTGGGTACTGACAAGGTCACGGAAGCAACCATTGTAAAGACTGCTGAGAACCACACACTGAGAGCAGCCTGGAGCCGCAGTTACCACGCCCTGACGATTAACTACGTCGACAAAAAGGGCAACCCCGTGGCAGATAGCTATGAAGCAAGTGTTGCACTGGGTGCTGATTTCAGTGTAACGTCTCCGGATGTCAAGGGCTATAAGCTTAGAGACAAGGACGACGCGGTGATCGAAGGCACCATGACCGCAGCGGGCTACACCTACGATGTTGTCTACGTCAAGAAGAGTTCCGGCGGCTCCGGCGTTCAGATTGAGTCTCCCAACAAGCCGGAAAAGGACAATTCTCTGAAGTTCAACACGGCAGATCACTTTGCCTACGTCAACGGCTATCCCGACGGCACAGTAAAGCCGGAAGGCAACGTCACCCGCGCGGAAGTGGCTGCGATTCTCTATCGCGTCATGGACGCAGATTGTGTCAAGACGTATGAAACGACCAGATGCTCGTTCAGCGATGTTGTCCGCGGCGACTGGTTCAACACCTACGTTGCAACGCTTGAAAACGCCGGCGTGATCGTCGATACCAGAACGAATGGCAAGTTCCGCCCGAATGAGGCAATCACGCGCGCAGAGCTTGCTGCAATGCTGGCGCAGTTTGCGGACATCAAGAGCGCTGCAAACTCCTTCAACGATGTCTCCGCAAGACACTGGGCATCTGATGAAATTGCTGTCTGCGCAAAGATGGGCTGGATCAACGGTTATCCCGATGGCTCGTTCCGTCCTGATGCAACCATTACACGTGCCGAAATGATGGCGATGATCAACCGCGCGCTGGACCGCACGCCGAAGTCGGTCTCTGACCTGCTTTCCGGCATGAAGACCTGGAGCGACAACGCGAACACCGACGCATGGTACTACCTTGATGTGCAGGAGGCTACTAACAGCCACACCTACACGAAATCCGGTACACACGAGACGTGGAAGAAGCTGCACTGACGCAGGCTTCTGAGCATCTTTCCCAGTTGACCACATAGCAAAACAGAAGGGGCGGCTATTCAGCCGCCCCTTCACATTTACCATTTTATCATAAAGTAATGTAGCATAGTGGAGACAATACAAAGTGACGTTTTGTGGCTATGAGGGTACAATATAAGTGCGTAGTAATGCTCCCTCTATGAGCAATGTCATTAAGATAAGACTGCACAAAGAACAAGGCAGCTACTGCAAGTAAGCAAAAAGGCTTATTTTTGTGGTAGCTGCCCTTTTTGCGCACGACAAAAGAATGACATTGCTCATAGAGGGAGCATATCAGTATGGCTATCCGCCCGTTTAAGATTATCTCGTTGCCCGAATCAAGGACTGCGTTTTCAGTAAAAGTGCGGCCAGCGCACGGTGATCTTCCCGCTCCGTCCACCATTGGGGCATCAGAAATTGTAGAACCTGCTCTGTCCATAGATAGTCCTGATGGGTCAAAATATGCTGCTCCAACCCTTGACACAGTCGGGAATAAGCGGAGCGAACCGTTTCACAGGTGGAATCATGGTCAACATACCGCCCGATAAAGCCGCATAAAATGGCCGCTTCTTCCCCGGTATAGTTCTGCATCACGATTTCCCTCCCATCACACACGATGGGTATTGTACCATACCAGACCGGCAAAGGAAAGGCAAATCTTTTCATTCCGTGTAGTACACGGGGCGTCCTATGGAGGCAAAGCCGCTTGCGCCGGTAACGACCACATTGTTATAGCCGCTGGCGCAGTGGATAACAAGCAATTCTCCGTTTGCGTCCCTGCCGCCAATGATGCCCACATGGGAATTATCCGGGTAGAACACCAAGTCACCGGGCTGTGCGTCCGCCCACGGAATATCGGTGCAATAGCTGTGCTGTGCGGTGGCTCCGCCGCCATGGCCGATGATGTAGCTGCCGCCTGTGGCATTATAAAACACCCAATCAACAAATCCCGAGCAGTCCAGTCCGTAGGGCCGGTAGGTGCCGGTGGTGGAGCTGCCTGCCGCAGTGACCTGCCGCACTTCGCCCCATCGGGTGTCCCAGCCGATCACAAGGGATTTTCCTCCCCAAAAATAATTCACCTTGCCGACAAGAGAACAGGCTGTGCGGATCACCGCTTCACGCTCTGGCGGCAGATCTTCCGGCAGATTGCGGAGCAGCGCAGCCGTATCCCCGCTGACGGAGTACGCATCCTCGATCAGCTCCCGCAGGAGGTCGCGCTGCTCCAGCAGCTCGTCCAGTGCCGCAATCTGGTTACGGTTGAAGTGATACTCAGTTTTCATCTCCTCTGCCGTTTTTGCGGCAATGGTGATGTAGAGCTTTCGTTCCGTCCAATCGTCACGATCACCGCTGCCGGGATGGTTGATCGTTTCCACCTCCGTTGTGATTGCGGTCATGTCCCAAAAGACCGCTTTCAGGCGAGCGATGCGGTCGGCGTCCATGGTGGCCACGTCTGCGGCGTCTGCATCTGCTCCGGCAACCTTCACCGCGAACACCGCCAGCACCTCGATCCAATCGGCAGGCCGGCCGGTCACGGAGATGGGATCGTAGTTCTCTGCTGTCTGCAACGCTTCCATCTCAGCATTGAAGTCATAGTTGATCTGCGTCACCGCAGCGGAGATCGGCACAACGCCCGCTTCCCGGCTCTCGTTGGAAAAAAGAATACCAAAGGGGGATGCAACAATAGCCGCCACAAGGATCACCGTCAGAAGCAGAACCAGCACTACTGCACCGCCGCCTGCCGACAGAATCGAACTGACCGCAGACGCCACTCCTTTTCCGATTTCCTTCACTGCCTGGACTGCCGCGCTGCCAAGCTTTTTGGAAGCCCTTCCGCCGCTCTGCGCGGATTCCTGAAGCATCTTCCGCTGCGCCTTTCGCTGTGCCGCCGTCCTTGCGCGGTGCGTGATGATTGCATTGTTCGGCGCTGCGTGGTCAGTTGGTCGAACACGCATGGTGCACGTGGCCTTGGTCATGGCCTGTCCGCTCTTGGGGGCAGGACTGCCCTTGGCCGACACCCCCGAATTGCCTTTCTGCGGAGTGGTCATTGTGCCTCCACGGTCGGACGGTGGAGGTACAATGTGCCGCTCCGCTGTTCTTTTCTCGGCAAGGTTCCGCCGATAGGCGGCTTTCGCGTCCCGCATGGCTGTTTGCCCGTTCACAGAAATCTTCAACAGCAGCAGTACGGTAACTTCAGTAATGCCCCCAAAAGTAATTTGGCGGGCCATCTCCATCATTTTTGCAGTTTCGCACCCATGTCATAAACGGATCGGGAGCTTTTTCACATTCACCTATGGCAAACTCAGCATTGCCAACACAGACGCGCGCCGTAATTTGATAGTCGGCATTGATGATAATAAGCTGCCCGGTAGAAGGCAGAACGGAAAAACAGGTATCAGGTAATTCATTTAGATACATGATTTCACCTCCTCATCGCGTCTGTTCCTGCTGGCGCTTGCGATGCCAGCCTTCCAGTAGCTTGATGATGACATCCTCCATCTGCTTTGGGGTGTAGCTGGCGGGGAAGTATTTTTGCAGACGGTCGTTGCGGATCGTGACCTTGCGCTCCAGCGGCTTTTCCTCCCGCATGATGAGGTCGATGATGTTGTTTTCCAACTTGCCCTCGCCGCTGAGCTGCTTGAGCCGCTGGGCCTGTCCCAGCGACGGGGATACCTCATCGCGCTCCATGACCAGCAGGAGGTAGGTCTGTTCTTTTTCGGACAGGTGGGAGAGGAAATCCGCTGCGGGAACGAACTTGAGCGTTCCCGCGTCCACCGCGTCCAATAGCGGGGGAATCAGTTTATTCAGACGCACATATCGCTGGATTGAAGTTACATTGTCAGTTGCTTGCTCAGCGAGAATTTTTACCGATGTTTTCTTTCCTAACTTCTCTCCAAGTTGGAGAGAAGTTAAATCTGTTCGCTGCCCCTGCCGTTTCATGGCGTCCAGCTTCAGCTTGTAGGCTTTGGCTTTCTCACTGGGCAGCAAGTCCTCACGGTTGATGTTGTAGTCTACCACCAAAATGTCCGCTTCCTCATCGCTGTAATTGCGGACGATGACGGGGCGGGTGTCCAGCCCCACGGCCTTCGCGCAGTAATCTCGCCGGTGGCCGGAAATGATCTCGTATCCGCCAGTGTCGCGGGGACGGACGATCAG